>WLWD01003500.1_pt1 | contig 24914 bp, 24 predicted proteins | sample 6712731 | NCBI WGS metagenome assembly WLWD01 (sample SAMN12718690, study PRJNA576275) | sponge metagenome | isolation source: marine sponge | host: Mycale hentscheli | place: New Zealand: South Island, Marlborough, Capsize Point | collected 2014-11-01 | reverse complement strand
GGGAATGTTTGTGTATGTTTGGTTAATAAAGGACCCATGGGAGTGGTTGTCATGGAGACAGTGGGCACAACCAGACTGCTGCTCAACCAGGAGAGACATACATTGAAGTATTGCTATAATGTACAAGTATTGATTAATATTGGAAGAATTAAAATATTTGAGAAGTGCAAGTAAAGAATTAATGTTATGAACAGAACATTTGCAGTTTTACTTATCCAAATTGTTTTGTAAAATTTCATCAAAAAAATGTGTAATTTTGATTACAGAGAATATAAATTATCACTACAAACATACAACATCATTACACTGTGATATTAAAGCAGACATGACATGACATGACATACAATAATAAGCAGCTAGCATTAGTCTTGACATGATAATATTAATGGCAGAAATTGTTCTAAAGAGTCACATTGCATTAGTTCTTGGTAGGCTTTGGGGGCAGGTCCCTTGGCTTGGGAGGAAGAGAAGGAGTGGCCTCTCCATTGGGTTTGCTAGATGAAGGTTTGGGTGGGAGGATCTTGGGAGGAATGGCTGGGGCTGCTTTGGTGTCTTCTAACTTGGGGGGTCTGGGGGGAACTGCCATAGCTTGGACACCATTGGGATGGAAGGGAGGAACTGGGGGCGGAGGCTCTGCTTAAATAGAACATGTGATGACGTCAATGTGTACGTATGTGTGTTAATATATCTCTCACCTGATCCACTGTCTCTTGCTTCCCTCTTTAACGACACCACTGTTGCCATTGCTACTTCATCAATTCTCTGCGGTACAGGTGGGGGCGGAGATTGGGTAGCTTGCCTGGGGATTTCCACTGTGTGCATGTCAACCATCACTGGGAGAGCTCCTGCAAATGTAAATAATAATCAGTAATATTTGTACCAGTAATGAATTGGCTAAGTACAGACGATGGCTCTGACTCTGTTGTAGACTTGTAGAAAGGAGATGGGCCTAAATTTAGCTTAATTATTGTATGACAATAACCAATTATAATTATTACCATGATTCACACTTTGGTATTGAACTTTACCTGTGCTGTAAACTTTGAGTAGATTTTTAGCCAGTTTTTCCTGTCCAATATCCTGTAACATCTTTGACACTGCCTTCCAGGTGGGAGTGATGTCTTCCTTCCTCATGTGTCTCATCCAGGCATCACACACCTCCACCAGTCCATCATACGCCTCCATGATACTCTTAGCAATGTCCTCTAGTGTACTCTCTGGTAGACCTGCAGCACGACCTAGCTCCTGGTACTGCTGGGACACTGGACGCAACTGGATGAGGAGGGAGTCTAGGTTGAGGCTGGAATCTACAGAACATGTACACACAAACAGAAATTAATTGGATACATTCACACACATGACATCATAAAATAACATATGCCTCTTCCGTGCTCTCTTTTCCTTCCTTCATTGTCTCTCTTTCTACTCCACCCTCTCTGACTATGGTCCATTACAATTAACTTTACCTTCAGGTCTGACTCCATGGTTGATTCCAGAGTATTGCACTTCACCGCCAGTGATGAGATGTGGGTGGAGACTGTCTTGACCACCCATGTTAACCTCACTGTATGTCAACTCATTATTCTGGAACAACATACCATACAGCAACAGAATGCTTTGTAGGTACAAGGAGCATGTACAATTGCTATCATTTCTTATTCTATATAAAAATTACTTCACACAAGCTCAAGCAGCAAACAGTCAAGTTTATAATATCCTACTAACCTTAACAATTTCTTTACTATATAACATCCCTTTCTATTATCTTACTTTAGCTTTCTTTGGTATGTGTTTGGTTTTAGCATACTGGTGACTGTCTGTATCTGAATCTCTGTCTCCTGCTCTATCCTGAGCTCTGTTATGGGACCTTTGTTGTGGCGGATTAGCATTTCCATTCAATAAACCATATGCAGGAACTTCCTGAATAGAAAAAAAAATCTCATCATAAATAGTTAGAAAAAATTATTTTATTTGTGTTTAATGTTGTATCAATAATTCTATGAACCAAAACAATCTGATTAGTCATTCTCACAGGAGGTCTGTCAGCAAAGTTGCGTTCAATAGTGTCATAGGATTCTATAGGCACCACAGATCTGGACGGATGGTTCAGTGTGGAATACTCATTATCTGCCTACAAGGCACAAACAAACAATGTCCTTGATAATTACATATTAAATGAAGGTAATTACTATAAAGATATATTAAAGTTGTGTGAAGATAGATATATTATGTCTATGTATTGTAGATATCACATTTCGCTAACCAGCATTGGCAATTCTAAATAATAACAAATAACTATAATGTGAAGTAAAAAAAAATTACCTCAAATTGATTTAATTCCACTTCTTCCAATAATCTAAAATATAATCAAAATGAAGTACTTTCTAATAAGTATACAAGTGTACCCTTACGTCTTTTTGGTCCTCATTCTCTTACCTATATAAATAAATATTTATGAGATATAATATGCTATTTTTTAAGTACAGCAACTTACAAAATAAAATAATAACAAGAATAATGATGATGGAGATAGCGGCAAATGCAATTCCAATTACTACCCCTATCCATACAAAACTAGAGATTCCTTGGGATGTTTCCTCAGTAGAGTCAATGGTAGATGAGATAGTAACACTCATCATAGTCACTAATGAAGTTGAAATAGCATTTGAAATAGCAGGTGAAGTAGTAGTTGGAATAATTGTAGGGCCTAAAATGGCCATAATACTATAATTGAGTATATGCATCATATTTAGCATATTATTTGTACCTGTATCAGTTATAGAAGTGATAGGATTAGATGTAGAACAAGTGATGTTTTCACTCCAACTCCCATCAACACAAGTTACGAATATATTAGAACCACTGCATCTTTGATATATTAACCATGTGCCATTAGTGAATACTGTATAATTTCTCTCTTCACCATCATTGTCATTTAGCAAGCAATTATCTGAACAAAATGTGATTTACTGTTAGGTGACAAAACATATTATAGAATTAATTCTTACCAATGACAAATGTAGAGCTTTCTTGGCATTTGTGAAAGTCGATAGTTTCTGGTAAATTTACTGTAAGAGGTTCAGTCAAAGCCATGCGACTGCCTCCAGATAGTTGATATTCAATGTTATTATAGTCAGCTACATTTGGATTTATGATAGTTTCACTTCCATTGAGTGATACTCCAAGGGAAGTAGGCAAAAGATCTGCAATGAAAATATGACCATGAAATTTTACAAATTTATAAATTACTTAAACTTGGTTTCTTACTCATTGTTGGCAGGCTTATAGTGTGTCTGTCTCCTTCACACTCCATCAGAGTTCCATTCAAGAGTTGAGCTTCACTAACAGTAGCGATAACATTTACGTATGACGAACTAATATTTGTTATGTTAAACACAATGGTTGCCATATTGAGTGTTTGAGTCACTACAGGTGGCCCAGAATGCAGTCCAGAAATACGTGACAGTAACAGTTGTCTTGAACCTGATGTAGGAGTCCAATACCATTCTAGCCTCCCACCAGTTACACTACATCTATAAACTGTACTATCATCAGGACAGACTGGAGCTTTCTCTACCACCAGCTCACCTATCAAGTCAATACAACATACAATGAATACAGCTATTCAGAGTTTCATTTCAGCTTACTGCTCACCTGATGCTATCAAAAAGTAACTAAAGATAATAATGATGGACATAGTCTCCTACTTTCTACACTCTGATCTTCCACAGAAGACTGACCTTTTTAAGTCTGATGTATTTCCTGTTAAACCCTCACAAAACAGGATGCATGTTGAATTGTAAATACCACAAGAATGCTGACTGATCATTATAAATCCTTAACCACAGGTATTTGTAAGTAAAACTGTCTGATTGAAACAAACAGCTAGTAGTATACACCTTTTTTGTAAGTGCTCATTTCTATCTATGCACTCTAGATTAGTAATAGAGGTCATGCAGGTGCCTGCAACTAATGACGTAATAACTAGGTGGAAGGCAACCCTTGGAGAACTGCTTGGCTGCTGTGTTGTCTGCTGCCGCCTAGAGTAGGACAGGAACAGGTTTTCCTCTACCAGTTTATCCTGATTATACTCACTTGCTAGTTTAATTTAAAAAATGTCAGGTTATTATCAGTGCAGAAGCTACCTACTGATAATTAACCCTGATTGGGTAACCACATTAGCTATTGATATGGATTATTTCCAGGGGTTAGATCCAATAGTAGCTTCACAATGAACTGTTTTATCAAAGTCTTATGGAAGGAGGATACTTGGATAAATAAATGGTGGAACAGTCTATTATAATTAATCATGCATTTTTTATTACCTATTAATTGTTCAATTTAATAAAGTGTTTGTTACAATTATATTACTTTAGGAAAGAAAGTTTCAACTAGTCATATTACTTTTATAGCTAAGTGATTATGGAATTAATAAGCAAGAATGGCAGAAGTGAAAACCTCCCTCTGATGCTGTGATACAATCTGCATGAAGCAAATTCCATGTTTTACTTTGAGGTTGCATTGATTGTTGTTTCTGTATTTAAATGAATGATTTGTTCTAAAGTTACCTGCACACAGGTATTTCATCAATATTGAGCTTGTTCAGATAAACTTTAGAGATTGAAGCATCTCACATAAATTTATTAATTCTAAATAGTCCAAGTGTAACTGGATAATAAAGATTATTATAATATAGTGACTGTTGTTGAAGTCTGCTGGCACCAAGTTTAGGAAGAAAATTTGGCATCAGGTTAATTCTCTTCTTCTTTGGCTTTATTTTAAAAAGTTATATTTTTGTCCCGTTCATTTTCTGATGGTGATTGATATGCCCCTTGGCTGGAAGCTTATTATCCTTTTTTCTTTCCTTGTACTTGAAATCTCAGCTCTAGGAGCTGGAGAAAGTAATTTGTAATAATAATAATAATAACTAGCAAGTACCCCGCCACACAGTGCCGCTTTACTAGCTTTTTTACGTATTGCAATGTAAGAATGCAGTAGCACAAGCTTTTACTATTCTCTACAGTTGGTTAAGGTTACATCAGTTTCACTCTTTTGCTGTATTTTTTCCTGAACTGCCTCATTTCTGTATCTATCACCTTTTTTGTCTACCTCTCCTGCTTCTGAATCTTTCTGTCCTTCTATCATAATTGTGGGCTTGGGCTTTGTGAAACTTTAAACTTCAGCTTTTCTATTTTCACCTTTCTTTTTGAATCTTACGCCCCCATTACTCTACGATTCAATTCAACCGTCTTTTTATACTTCAAACTTCACTTTTTCTTTTTTCTTTGTTTCACTTTTTTTCCCTGAACTGTCTCATTTCTGTCTACCACCTTTCTTTTTTTTAATCGTTCCCTTTTTGCCTTTCTTAAATTCTCCTTTTCCACACCGACTTTCCTCGTCGATTCCACCGGCTATTAACCGCTTTTTTGTTTTCTCTTTCGCATTTTACCTTTTTGAAGATTACACGCCGCCTTTCTTCGTCTGTTCACCCACTTTTTGTTGAACTTATAGTAAACACTTTCTACCGATTGTGATGACACTTTACCCACTCTCCGGTTTCTCTGCCACTCTCGTCTTTTTCCATTCATTGTTGTACCCGGTTAGGTAGCAAACGAATTCGCCTACCGGTAGTCTAGCGTAGCCAACCCCTTCACTTCTTTATAACTGCGTTCCTGGTATACTTGGTAATTCAGAGCTAGTTCACGAAACTGCGCTCCTGTTTTCTGCCACTCCCGCCTACTGTCCATTTTTTTGTGCTGGGTTTGGTTGCTAACCATTTCTGCGTTGCGCTCTAGGTCTACCCGGCAATTCAGCGCGAGTTCACGAGTTGTGAGTCTGCGCGTTCGCTCATTAGCTCATGAATAATAATAATAATAGCTTTAAAATTATAAAATGTCAATAGAATGCTCAGCGCAACCCAGAACGGCTACAGCATTGACTACAGCATTCCCCCTTGCAGCACTGCTACTGAAAAAGGTAGTTGAACTATTATACAAGGTGAAAAAAATAAAGACAAAAAGATGTGTTGTTCTTTGTAAACGATTTACCTGAGAAAAAAGTGAGTTTTTAGTATTCTTCGATATACTATGTGTTGAATTTTTGGAATTCTGTTGGCAATAGCCTGGAACAGCATCCAGCCTTCACTAGCTAAACCTTCAGAATAATTGCAGAGCCTACAAAAAATAATAAATAATAATATTAATAAAGTACTGCTACTGACATTTCTAAGTACTTACTTTTGTTTCTCTGGTAGCCATGAGGACTGGTAGTAGAAACTACAATAAGCTCCACGATATATTGGGAATCAATTCTAATAGTTCATTTGACTAGAGATTATCTCCTATACAGCATAAGGATCAGTGTCCAACCCAATTATTTGCAAGAACTTTAGCTTTGTACCAGCTCCCAGTTGTACTAGAAAGTGAGCCAGAAAACTCGTACTACTTGGGAGGAAAAACCTTGCAACTGCTGCCGATAGTGCTACTCTAAATCTAACTGGATTTTTACCGCGGTAATTTACCCTCCAAAGCAACCGTTGGGGAACGCCCACGCGTTAATTGGTCAAACGCACGACCTCTATACTGCTTGGCACCATAAAAATATTTTCAAGTTATGGCACATGTATGATTTTATGGTGCCAACAATCCACATCTACTATGAAAGCTCACACAAGATAAATAGTTTTTAAAACGTAATAGTCAGCAAATTATTCTATTAAAATAGAGAGCCAGGTATTCTCTGAAGTGCATCTGCAACATTTTTCAAGAAGGAGCGCTATAACTATGATTTTTTTTTCGACATGACATCAATCAGCACAGACAAGATGGTTTCATACAATAATACAGCTGTAAATGTAGATCAAATATAGAGATAAAAACCAACTAGAAGATTCAATTCTATTTGACACTTTCTTTGCAAATTATTTGTCACACTCAAATAAAATAGCACTTTGAAAAGCTATCATACTCTATAAATTACTCAGCATCTTTGGTCTGTCTTTTGTTAGGCATGGCTATAATTTCAACTTCAATTAATTTTTTTTATTGTTTTATTGCGAGGAATATTAGAAATACAAAGTAACAGCAATTGAAGATCACTTAAAAGCAATAGACCTTGAGATGCTAATATGCCATGTGCTTGACGGGAGGCTGATTGGCTCCAATATTCACCAAACTTTTGAGTGAAATGTTACTGACTAAATGACAGTTTTGAAGTGCATTTCACTGATGTTATTACAAAAGCAAATGTCCTTTCAATTGGATTTGCCTTTCAAAGTAGGCAAACAACTCTGTATAAATGATGAGCAAAGACACCAGTATGGAGCTGCTTTGTGTAGTAACCCGGATGGAAACATCATAAAAAAGCAGGTTACTGTCTATTAGGGTTTACACTTTTTTCTTCTAAATGTGTGACCAAATTGAATTGTGAATGTAATTAATTTGACATGGGGTTTTGAAGATACATCCATACATATGCCCTTCTTGATTCTTACAATATGTTTACATTATAATTAAAAAAATCTTTCTTAAAATTCATCTGTGACTAGTACTGAGTTAGCTGGATCACCTATGTTGTTTATCAAAAATAATAATAACATTAGGAAAGAACAAAAAAGATGGCTAGTAGCTAAAATCAGAAAATAATAGAAATTTAGGCAGTCTGGCACTTACATTCCTCAAGTTTATCTAACCTTGCTGAGTCACAACTGACAGTGTTTTTATCTCCGCAGCAGTTGCTGTGGGGAGCATATTGTTCTATGCTCCCCTGTTCATAGCAGCTACTTCTATGAAAACCATTAGTATGAATATATTTAAATAAATATTCTTTTAATTATTTTTTTATTTACTAATACGTACAAGGCAAAATTAGAGGGCACAATCATTGAAAGAGGCTTTGCAAGCCTGCAAGCCATAGTATGATTTATTAAGTAATATGAACACACTGCCAGGGGGGGTAGGTCCCACTAGAGTATGGTAGCTGTACAAACCCTGAAAACTGGTCGCTATAACTACTGGGATAACAGGCTTGCCCAATACAGCCATAATCCATAGCCATGGATGATTATTTATATTCGTGAGCAGGCTAAATTCTTTTCACATGAGCCAAAAGCTGAGTAAAAATAAAGTCTGAGAGTGAAACATCTTCACCACTAATAAGTGTTGTGCTTTAAATATCTTCACAACAGTTAAATAATCTTTTGTAACTCAGCTTGTAAAGTTAACTGTACCTCATAGTATGTTAGTTCATAGGAGATTCCCCAACCAAACAACTAGCTGATATTTTAGCAGTTGTTTGTGTGGGATATAGTTATTGCTTGCAGAGAAAGGTAGCTATGCTTGGGAAATGTACCATGCTACCTAACAGTTAGCAACTGGCTGCTCCCAGGACTACGGGCAGCAGTTCTTTTATGGTAACACGAATCACCTCACAATTGTTATCCCACTAGAGTTAAAACCACAAACCACTGGACTCAAATACTGCACAACCCCAGGGATCAGACTTGTTTCACTATTATGCACCACTAAAAACCATACTTATGAGTTGTTTCTTACCAGTATTTATTCTCATTTCTAGCAGCTATAATAATATTCCCACTGACAATTTTGTTGTCTAGTTAGTTTCTCTTGCTTCCTATAAACACTAAACTGTTCTTTAACTAAACAACCCTAGTTATAGATATATAAATACCTGATAGCGTACAATAACAAAGCAGTAACAAAAACTTATCTGTTTACTCAACTATGACAATTATTTTTTAGACGTTGCAATATTTTTTTTGCATCAACATTGTTGCTCGTCTTCTATTTACAACACAATAGTTATAACATAAATTGCTCCAATTTTCAGTTATATAGGGATCATTAAGCATATAATATACTGTAATTAGAATGTATGTATAAAATCATTATAGTGGTGTGCTTCAGCACAAAATTTGTGTGAGATAGTCCCGCTATAATCTAACTATTTATCCATGGATTTATAAGATAGACTAAAAATAGCTTTGAGCTATACCAACCTCTTAGTATAATGTTTTCGTTTCTATATTTAGCTTCTTCCGGTTAGGTGTATAGTGTTTAATGTAGTATAGTCTAACTGGGTCTCTTTGAGAGTTGGTAAGCATTGTTGACAAAGTTAACAAAAAATTACAAGTGGACCAGCCTAAAAACAGCTGAATTGAATTGATTCATGCTAGATATCCCTGCCCACTACTCACAGAGGGAGAATGTTTTACCTAACTTACATAAGTAAAGTAGAGGCACGGGCGATAAACAGAGTTGCAAGTATCACACAAATCAACCAACAAAAACAAGTGAATAAAAAAAACAACGAGGAATTTTAATTGCGTTACCCCTGAGAGCATCTCGCTCGGTTCACTAGCTCACCAATAATAATGTGTATTTAATTACAAATATAAACCCAAGAAATCGGCAGTTCATCTCATTAATTTATATCAGCAATAAGTGGCTAATATTTCAATTTATACATATATGATAAAAAGCAAGAGAGTCCAAATTATATAGTTAATGTTGCAACTATGACATAGAATATTACATGTAGGATTTCTTAGGAGAGGAAAGGCAAATGGAGGAGGAGGAGGAGGAACAGTGTATCTTTAGTGCATGTAGTGTTAGTGTTGAATATAGGATTAATACAGGAAAGTAGAAGAATATAAACATGAAAAGAAAAATGTTATATTTTCTTTACTACCTCATAGCAAACATTTTCTGACATTTTAACATGTAAGTCTAGTTGTATGTCTTCATTGATAACTTCTTTATTTGGAGTCACATTATAATGAGAATGTTTGACTGATTTATTCCTGCTAAGTTTGACTCCACACAATAGTCCCATGATATTGCCCACAATAAGTGCTACAACAAAACTTCCAATTGCAGTTCCAATTATTTCACCATAACTTGCTAACCTCTGGGAAGATGTACACATAGTCTGTATATAAAAAGATAAACAAACAAAATTTAATAATAAACTAGTGATGTGTTTGAGCACAAATGGCGAGCGAGCCTGTGCACAAACGTAACATTTATTAGTTCATTTCTAAAAGTATAAGTATGCAGCCGTTGTGAACATACTTTCTAACAAATACAGAACTACTTCTTAACTCAATTTCCCAAGTAGTGGTATTTTCTGTAGTCTCTAATATCACATTCTGACTACCTGAGTTGCCAGTAGTGTTTGACAACAAGCACTCAAAACTACTATTAATTGCCGAGTCTTTGAAATTACGTCTTTGTAAAGAGAGTCTTAATACCATAGTAACCTTTCTCTGTAACATCTTGCGACTTGAAAAAACAAGATGTTCTAGAGAATTACTGCACAGTGTTGAATCTAACAGTGACTGTGCATGACTGTGCAGCTCTCTGTTGTGGTGGTGGTCAGGTGTGTGGCTAACTTATGTAACAATTCCTGGAAAAAGTTATGTGAGCTTATGTAAGAATTCCGGGAAATCCTATTGCAAGTAAGTAAACCGGGCAGGATCCGGGAAAGGCTAAAAAAACGGGGATAATCCCGGCAAAACCGGGATAGTTGGCAACTATGAGCTAATAACAATAATAACAACTGCATTACAACAGTAATAATGATAATAATGGTATTATTAATAATAGTAGTAATAGTAGTCGTAATTAATAATACTTATAAAATAGTAATAATAATTATAAAATAATAGTAATAACATAATAATTAATAATAATAATAGTGATAATAATAATAATAATAACAATAATAATAACAATAATAATAATAATAACTAGTGATGTGCTTCAGCACATATAGTGAGTGAACTATTGTGCACAAACATTTTAAACCTTAATTTTGTTAAAATTTGACTTTTCCATTATGTACAGTACAGGGTTTAGTGCCTTGATAACCATCTGCTACAACTTTTTGTGACTTGAAAATAAGAAGCTATCATAAGAAATTATAGCATAGCTATGAGCCACTTGCTAACAACAGTATAAACTGGAGTGGGAGAGGGGAGGAGGGGGGGGGGGGGGGGGGGGGGGGGGGAGAAAGCGGAATGCCTAAAAATGTGGTCTTAAAAGAAAAACAAACAAACAAGGCAGTTTGCTTAAGTGCTATTCATTAACTAAACAGTAACATACAACACTTTCACACACACTTGTGTGCTTGATATACCAACACAAGACTTACGTTGTATTATTTTTGTGGCTTGACCAATTCAATGGATATTGTTTTGTAAGAAGTAAGGGTGTATATCTATGACAAACCGAGCATTAACTAAGATAATTTACCTCTGCAACTAATTCATTAAATGGACAATGAATTCCGGTAAGTTTGTATGTGTATCTCATGGCAGTTAGAGACAACCTAATTCAGATTGGTAAATGATTAAAATTTCAAAGATGATACAGGTAAAGATCGATAAACCAAATAATTTAGTTTAGTGGAGTATGGGACATGGTCGACCACCAAGTAAACACAAAAATGTAAGGGTCAACGTACATAAATGACATACTTATGTCTAAACATTTATATAAACCAATTTCATCAATATGTTACCCCTGATTGTGTCTCGCTCGCTTTGCTCCTTGTCAATAATAAAAATGTAATAGTAGTATAATAATAATGATGATTATAATAATAAATTATAATAATAACAACAAAAAGATGACATAAATATTAAATTTCTTCCTTTATCAAATACCCTAGATATAAACATTTATTAATAAACATTATTGTGAGTCCACAATGCTTACTTTACTGGCTACAGAATACAACGTACATTAAACTTGTCATCTCTGAAATCCATGAACTCTATACAAATAATTATATAAATTGCTTTTTGTAATAGCTGTATAATGTGATAAAGCCTAAGAAGCTGAAACGGCAGTCTATATTATTATTTGCTTCAAAGTATTCTTAGCTAAACAGCAGATGCAGCACACAACAATCTCACACACACACTTGTTCACTGGATATACATAGTATTCTCTGGGTGACTTACTTACAAAGCACAACATACATTAACCAACATAACATACCACTGTAACTAATATAAACTCTATTGATAGCTTTCTTTGGTCATCTTTCTATAATAATAATGTTAGTTATGAACTATATAACTTCTACTGTCTAATATTTTTTCGTATGAATCTTACCTCTAATATATTTTAGTATGAAAATACCGGTGTCTATATCAGAATTATAATACTTAAGCACAAGTGCAGTCACTCAAGTAATGGGCTATAATTATATATATATATAATATGTATATAACACATATACAATTCAGATTTAATAAAAACATTGAATATGAACTTAAAAACTCTTATATTATACATCAAGATACAATGTAGAGCCCAGACTACAATATGTTATGGTTATAAACCAAAATTGAGGTTTGTATGCGATTTATAAACTCCGAGACACGAGGGCGCAGCCCGAGTTGCAAGGATTTATAAATTGAGATACAAACCTAATGATTTTGGTTTATAACTATTTTATAGCCCAAACATAAACAACGAGCAAAGTATAGCGTTAGCTATCTTAGTTATTCCATTTTGCTTTGATCTGCCTTCCATCATAATTATGGTTGCTGCTAAGAACTATATCAGACTTTTCCCCGCTAATACATTTTCTTACGAGCATACCAGACTGTATCCGATTTATAGTTCTTCGACTAGCGTGGTTGCTTGGGTAACGGGCTATATGAACTCATCTAGTAATTTTCACATTGTTGATAATTAGATTTATACAATAGCAACATGACAAAAATGATACCACCCTCAAATCCTTGATAATACCCACCCAAAAGGGATATCAACCTCAAAAAATGTGATGTCACCTTCTAAATTTAAGTGTGGACAGACATGACTTTGTACCTAAAGAGTATTTAAATTGCATAATCCTATTATTTCAGTATGTAATAATTGATATAATACATTGGTTATTAATTGTAGTTAATTCTGAATGTGTGATATCTGATGTGGAAATCGATATATCTAGTTCCTGATTTTGAAAATCAGCAGTTGCATTAAATTCTGGACTAAATGAATCCATCACCATACCTGTGCTCATGTTATGGAAACACCTGATGTCTTCACTCCAGCTACCATTAATGCAAGTAACTGTTATTTCAGGAACACTACATTTTTGGTGTATTAACCATGTTCCATTTAAGAAGAGAGTATAGTTTCTTTGTTCATCATCACCGTCATTTAGCAGACATCTGTCTAGAAAATATTCACTAATAATTTTCTATGGTTCATGTGCTTGACTGGATATAATGGCGTAATCTTACCTACAAAAAAAGTAGCATTTTCCTGGCATTGATAAAAGTGGATGATATTTGATGACTGCATGATTATTGATTGTGTCACCATCATGGGAGTGCCTTCAGAGAGTTGATAATAGAGGCTACCAGTAGTATTATGTGATATCATTGGATTAATGACAAGTTCACTTCCATTGGACGATACTAACAGAAAAGTAGGCAGAATGTCTGCAAAAAAAATATAGTTATTATTTACTTACATTACGAATCAAAGTGCCAGCAAAATAGTGAACCCCTAATAATTAACACTCTAACAAGAAAAGCATCTATATTTAGCAAAAATTCCACTACCTCCTTAAATAAAAAATGTATCGCTTATCACATTTCAAACAAGCACTGAAAGTCTGGTCCCAAATATTTCTAAGTGCAAAGGTATTATTTTAGGAAATTTATTGTATTTTTTAATTCGTCCATCAACTTGTAAACATAAGGGTACATTTCAAATTGGTATAATTCTAACTTGTTCAATTTTTTCTGTTATACCCCTGCACTAAATCATAAATTTAAATACTTCTATAGGTAGCTACTGAAACAGAGTTTACTTGTTTTTAATATGTTTATAGAGAGACTGTCTCCTTCACACTCCATTAGAGTTCCATTCAAGAGTTGAGCTTCACTAACAGTTGCTATAACATTTATATATGATGAACTAATACTTGTTATGTTAAACACAACTGTCGCCATATGGAGTGTTTGAGTCACTACAGGTGGCCCAGAATGCAGTCCAGAAATAAGTGACAATAACTGCTGTCTTGAACCTGATGTAGGAGTCCAATACCATTCTAAGCTTCCATTGTTTACACTACATCTATAAACTGCACTGTCATCAGGACAGACTGGAGCTTTCTCCACAACCAGCTCATCTATCAGATGTACCAACAGAGAAAGTAAGTGTGTCCCATAATGGAACAGTTAGCATGTATTATTTGTACCTATAGAAATGATAAGATCAGTCGTAGAAGCCAAATTTGAGCAAGTGATGTTTTCACTCCAACTCCCATCAACACAAGTTATGAATATATTAGAACCACTGCATCTTTGATATATCACCCATGTGCTATTAGTGAATACTGTATAATTTCTCTCTTCACCATCATTGTCATTTAGCAAGCAACTATCTGAACAAAATGTGATTTACTGTTAGGTGACAAAACATATTATAGAATTAATTCTTACCAATGACAAATGTAGAGCTTTCTTGGCATTTGTGAAAGTCGATAGTTTCTGGTAAATTTACTGTAAGAGGTTCAGTCAAAGCCATGCGACTGCCTCCAGATAGTTGATATTCAATGTTATTATAGTCAGCTACATTTGGATTTATGATAGTTTCACTTCCATTGAGTGATACTCCAAGGGAAGTAGGCAAAAGATCTGCAATGAAAATATGACCATGAAATTTTACAAATTTATAAATTACTTAAACGTGGTTTCTTACTCATTGTTGGCAGGCTTATAGTGTGTCTGTCTCCTTCACACTCCATCTGAGTTCCATTCAAGAGTTGAGCTTCACTAACAGTAGCGATAACATTTATGTATGACGAATTAATATGTGTTAAGTTAAACACAATGGTTGCCATATTGAGTGTTTGAGTCACTACAGGTGGCCCAGAATGCAGTCCAGAAATAAGTGACAGTAACTGTTGTCTTGAACCTGATGTAGGAGTCCAATACCATTCTAGCCTCCCACCAGTTACACTACATCTATAAACTGCACTATCATCAGGACAGACTGGAGCTTTCTCTACCACCAGCTCACCTATCAAGTCAATACAACATACAATGAATACAGCTATTCAGAGTTTCATTTCAGCTTACTGCTCACCTGATGCTATCAAAAAGTAACTAAAGATAATAATGATGGACATAGTCTCCTACTTTCTACACTCTGATCTTCCACAGAAGACTGACCTTTTTAAAGTCTGGATGTATTTCCTGTTAAACCCTCACAAAACAGGATGCATGTTGAATTATGAATACCACAAGAAATGCTGACTGATGATCATACAAATCCACACAGTTATTTGATGTTCTTCAGGACATGTACGTTTTTGTGGTATATCTACTACGCTATCTATTTTTTGACAAATCAAAAAAGCTCAAGGAAGATAAATACAGCATCTAAAATGAGATAGTCACCAAATATTCTATTAAAATAGAAAGTCAGTTATTCTCTACAGGGTGTACACAATATTTTGAGAGAGGGCTAGGACCTTATTTTTTGATACGGCACCAACCAGTAAAGGAAGTACAGCTGTAATATTAGATCAAGTATTATACAACAAACTAGAAAATACATTTCTATTAGGCTCATCTTTTGCAAATCCTGTGTCACTATCATAATGCAAATTAGCCTTTGAAAATTATCATACTTCATGAATCACTCATGTCTACTACTAGGCTAATTCACCTTCAATCGATGCATGTTTTATTATTTAATAGGGAAAATTTGAAATAAAAAGTACCAGAAAATGGAATCACTTAAAAGAATAGACCTTGAGATGTTACTGGACATTAATAATGCTTGAAGGGAGGCTGATTGATTGATTTCAAAATTCAGTGTGAAATGTTACTTATTACATGACAGTTTGGAAGTCCATTTTCACCAATAATACTATTACAAGAAAGTGTCTTTCAATTTGATTTGTCCTTTCATTCCAAAGTAAAATAGCCCCTGTAGAAATATGTTGAGCCAAGTCATTAGAGATTACACTTTTAAATATGTGACTGGACATTTGTGGCTTAGAGAGTTTAGCAGGATCTGCTATTTCATTTGCCAAATACATACAGTGAAGTCTCCGATAAAGGACACTCCGACGAAGGGACAATGTATTGATAATCTCTCTTAGAAAGACAAACCTGAAGTCCCCCAAAATTAATTCCTGTACCAAAATAATACAAATAGAATCTCCTAAAGAGGACAATCCCTCTACAAGGGACAAAATGCACAGAATTTATATTGCTCCCAAAAGTGTTTTTTATCTGGAGACTCCACTGTATAACAATTGCGTGGAAAGAACTGATAAAAGATGTTGTAATCAATAGAAAATGTTTGTATGTAACCAGTTTCTGGCACTTTAGGCACTGTGACAGTGTTTGTTGCTTGGTCATCTTCAACTTTGTCTGTCTTCATACAGTCAATCCATTAATGGAAAGATCACATAATTTTATATAAGACATAATGCAGCAGAGTATATCTGGCACTGCAGAGGTAGCCGCATAAGGGCGTAAAGACTGGCCTCACAAGTGTCTGTCTGCACTAATCTAAGGTAAACGTCTTTCTTAAAGCTACTTCTGATATTTCAATTTGCCCTTATAAGAATTTCTGTGCAACTTAAACCGATTGTGCCAAAATGCGCCAATCGACTTGTCAATTGTAATTGCAGTTGTAGCAAACACAGGCAACTTGGGAACAGCCCTAAACTTTGAAAGAGAAAAGCATATCTTGCAAACTCAGCTATTTTTTTAAAGCTCATTGAGTGCCAGAAAATTAATTCCCATAGGTGTAGTAGCTATATTGCTGCAGGAACTTTTTTATGCAAGTTCAAGCTCAAAAATGTTTATATTAAGGAGGATAATCAAAAGATTTTTTATTCAGTAATACAATGGAAGTGATCAAAACTTATGAGTGTAAACATAACCTCATCAGTTCTTTAGATCAGCATAGCAAGACACTTCCAGAAAAATTAAAAAAAATATATTGCATTAATAGACTAGAATAGGTTAGTATCAGAACTTCATTTTAGCTACACAACTCACAGAAGTTTTGTTACGTGTGATAGGTGAGCTGGTGGTAGAGAAAGCTCCAGTCTGTCCTGATGATAGTGCAGTTTATAGATTAGTGTAAAAGAGAATTGGTACCATCCAGTAATGGAGCAGAACAACTGCTAGACCAGACCCTTCCTCACCTGTGTTTGGTAAAGGGTCTTTCATTGCCAGAGTGAGTTTCCCACACTATACAAAAAAAATATCTCTACCATAATTCTATTCATTTCCCCCCTGTAGCTATGTATTGATACTACCTGTAAATAAGATTAGTTCTGACTGTTATTATTACTAGCATCAGGCAGCCTACGTTAGTGAAACAATGCCTGTAGTACCAGTGTTCTGGTACTTGAAGTAGCAGCATATAATTGATAAGCAGGCATGTGCATGCCATCCACAATTTTCTTGAATTAATGCAAACAACAAAAGTCTACTGAGTTTGACCAGGTCATTTCCTAGTGTGCATTCCGTAAAGATGTAGAGTCAGGCTTGGCTAGACACTCTTGTTATCATTCATACAGCTAATTTCTTTCTGGTTGAGCTTTCATAGCCATAGGTCAAAAGCACAGTGTAGCCACTCCTTCCCACTTTGATAGCAAAAGACAACAAATAAATAACAGCATCTAGTACACGTTCCGTGTTATTATTGAGGGGTTCTTCCATGCTACAGCTATACCAGTAAATAATTAATACTTCTGTAAATGTCCATAAAAGATACCAGTTGATAATGGGAAGCTTATACTTTGTTTATATATATACGTAATATTATTGTGTACGTAATCAACCTAATGAGCATCATTGGGTAGAAAATGTGTTGAATTGGAAATTATCGTACACAAGCAATATTCCACAGTAAGCGAGGGCCTGCCTGAAGTTATGAATGAATGAATGAATGCAGAGACTTTCACCTAGTGAGTTGATCAATACAATAAAATGAGTATGAAGACATAAGTCGATAGTTCTCTAATGCAATAGAGTATTGGTTCTTTATGATTGTTCCTAGCCTTATAATAGTCAGACTTAGATGACCCTTTACCTTCCCATAAAAAGTGGATGTGGGGGAAGGAAGAATTACACAAGAGCTCCACATCAGATTCCACATACCGAAGTTACTATAGTGACGCCCAATCAGATCACTGTATTGATAATAGTGGTATTCCTTTGAGATTGTACTAATGCCACAACTTAAAATGAACTACGCAGTACAGGCCAAATTATTCAAGGACAATGATCAAGACCAAAAACTACTAAACAAGAGGTGGGATGGCTTTCAACTATGCCTGAACAGCATCAACTTTTATAGCTATTGAAATTAAAGACAGAAATGTGTTTTTGTTGACAGATATGTTTTAATTCTTCTTTAGAGCTTAAAAATGGTGCTATGATTGAAATATAATATTGTGCTAGTGTTGATATTGTAATAATAAGTGTTGTTGGTCAATAATGATGCATAATTAACTTAGATTCATTGATGCTATTAAACAGTGCTGGAGTCATAATCGGATATATGGAGCTGAAATTTCATTTGTTGTAGTTGAAAGGGAATGCATGGAAATAATATGGGATTAGAGTACTAGATTTACTTGTGTCATTACTGAGTTTACTAAAATTAGTGAGATGAGGCTATGCTTGTGAAAAACAACAATGTATACAGATATTACAGACTGGTATGAATAGAAGTTTTGTGCAATTAACAAGTCAGCCAGTCCAAAAGCCTTGGATCTATAGAATTTGCATACCTACCTTCTAAAATTTTAGTCTTATATCTGTAAGTGTATATACTTTCCAACCCATTGTGGTTAAAAGGTTAATTATTATCTCCTTCATGATGAAAACATAATAATAATAATAATAATAATAATAATAATAATAATAATAATAATAATAATAATAATAATAATAATAGTAATAATAACAATAATAATATTAATCATAATCAATAGTGATGATGATGATGATGATGATAAGGAATCAGTCCGGCCAGACAAGCCATAGCCTCATCAATTTAACAAATCGCAAAGTTTGCAAGTATTGTCAACAAAGAAATATTTACCAGCTAGCTAATTATTGCCATTCAGTGCAAATTTTTTTTATAAAATGAATGAAATACATCTGTAGTATAGTCTGCAAATTTCAGTTCACAATTAAGGACTTTTTCTTTTGTTATTCCAGTTTACGACATTAGTTGGGTTGTTTTTTATCTTTCTGTCCCTAATGAAAGGTCTTAATAAAAGTGACAATATAATAACTGCCATTCCATAAACTAGCAACTGACTGATGTATTTACTTGAAAAAATGAAAGAAAATACACAGAAAGGACAGAGATACTGGGGAGCAGGAGAGGTAAACAGAGGAGAAGAAGAGAATATACGGTTGAAAAAAAAGAAAAAAGAAAAAAAAGAGAGCAGGAGAGGGAAACCATGGATAAAACTTACCTTATGCTACTGTGCTACTAATTTGCACAAGTTAGTGCACAAGGCACCATTGTGTGTAAGGGTACTTGCTAGTTACATATAATTTTAGTGTTGCTTCACTGCATCAGCTACTGCTAGCTTATGGAATGGCTGTTATTATTGGTGTACTTGCTAGTAGATAATATTTGTAGAAGTATCTGTTGTAAATGAAAGGACAACAAACAGCACACAAAATGAAACTTACAGCTCCTTGGTACTACCATACTGTTACTGTATTTTGTTAGTGTATGAAACCCTACACTCTACTCGTTGTATTCAAGAGAAGCACCGTTAGCCCATCTTGTATATTCTTGAATTGAAAGCCCTGTTAGCTACTTATGTGTACCACCGCTAAAGAAACACACATATGAGTTGTTTCTTGCCAGTGTTTTTCTCATTTCTAGCATTTAAAAAAAATTTCCCACAGACAATATGTGTTTTTTCTATTTTGTTTTCTTGTTTCCTATAAACACTAAACTTTTCTTTCACAAAACACCCATGGTTATAGACATCTGTTACGTATATACAGGATAGCTTACAAGAACAAAAACAATAACAAACTGTTTACTACACTATGAAAGTTTGTTTTAGATATTTCAACATTGTTTCTTGTCTTCTATGCACAACACAATAGATGTAGCATAAATAGCTCCATTTTTCAATTGTATAGGGATCATTACATATATTATATACTTTAAAAAGAATATTATTTATAAAGTTATAATAACTAGTAGTGTGCTTCAGCATAAATATCAACAAGATAGTCCGGATATATTATTATTAATACATGTTGCATCCAACTTTATATCCACATACATTTGGCCTCGCACAACGGACCTTCAGAAAAATGAACAAACTGAAAACTACGTCTGCTGCAGCAGACAAACTGAAAACTACAGATGAATTTCCTATTGAAAAGTGTATATTAAGAGCTTCTGAGATGCGGACCTTCCGAGTTCCGGACAATGGACAGAACAGAATTCACACTATTGCTACACCATGCAAAAAGTGCTTCACTTAATTGACACATAAAAATTTGCAATAGTTCAATGATCAACAAGTTCTTTCATGAGATTTGGGGTCAACAGTGGTAGTAGATGCACTGTACTATGTATTTCTAACCAGTAGCCCATTATGTCTTCAACCACCTTGGCAAATTCTTTATTAGAGTCCCTTCTAAGAAACCACCGGAATCTCCTTGTACACTATATAAATCCAAAGCTTTCAAGATCTGCGTGTACTATTTGACTAGCCATGCTAAACTATCATTTCTAATTGTTGACTCAGTCCCATTGAGTTTTTACTTGCGGATTGTCTTGGTCAATTTAGTTAACTGATGTATTATGAATTAAAGTGTGAGTACCGTGGTAATCTATCAAATTATACTGCAAAGCAACTACTTATATGCTTGCAGAATATTGGGTAATTATTTATGTAGATGATCTGCCTTGTGAATGACTATTTGAAGATTAAAAAATTATAAAAAGCAAAAAAGCTATACTTTCTTTACTACCTCATAGCAAACATTCTCTGACATTTTAACATGTAGGTCTAGTTGTATGTCTTCATTGATAACTTCTTTATTTGGAGTCATATTATATTTAGCATGTTCGACTGATTTATTTCTGCTAAATTTGACTCCACACAATAGTCCCAAAATAATGCCCACAATAAGTGCTACAACAAAACTTCCAACTGCCGTTCCGATTATTTCACCATAACTTGCAAATCTTTTGGAAGATGGAGTCTATGTAAAAAAGATATATACATAAACATACCAAATTAAATAATTAAATAATAAATAGAATACATTATATATAATATACATATATAAATATTATATATATATACACATCAACTGACTAACCAATCATATAAAAATTAAACAGATAAATGAATTATTCCACTCAATTTACCAATCATTTAACAGTAACTATGACAATAACCACTGCAACAACCATTACAAAATAGCTAGTAATGATAATAATAATAATGACAATAATAATAGTAATAATAATAGCAGTGTATTCATAATAATAATAAAAATTATAGTGCAGATAATAGTAATGGAAACATAATAGTAAAAGCAACTAGTGAAATGTTTCAGCACAAATATTAAGCGAGCCAATGTGCACAAACATTTTAAACCTTAACTGATAAAATTAGATTTTCCATTACAATATCTGTTGTATGTAACTATTAATCAAACCATTAATTGTAGCTGACAAATAATGGAATTCCTTTCTTACCTATATTTCCAAATTCAAGTAAAGCTAGCAAAGCAGTTAATTGCTGTAAGTGCTGTTCTTTAGCTAAACAGTAGCATGCAACACTTTCACATGCACACACATACTTGAGTACTGGATATACCAACACAAGACATACATTGTACTTTCTTCATGGCTTGACCAACTGGATCTATTTTTTTAGCAGGAATAATATGCAAAGGGTGTACAGCAATGACAAACAGAGCAATACAGCAATGACAAACTGAGCAATAACAAAGATAACTTACCACTACCACTAATTCTAATGAAAAATGAACTTCGGCAGTTAGTAAGTGCATCTTGCAATAGTTAGACACAACCTAATTCAGAGGTATGATTAAATTTTCAATGATGATACAGGTAAACATGGAAAAACAAAAGAATTCAGTTTAGTGGAGCATCGGACAGTGTCGACCACCAAGTGTACACAAAAATGCAATGGTCAGTGTACAAAAATGACATACGTACATCTAAACATTATATTAAACCAATATCCCCGATTTTGATTTTGTTACCCCTGATTGTGACTCGCTTTGCTTCTAGCCAACAATAAAAATAGAATACTAATTTAATAATAATAGGTAATAATAATAATAATAATAGTAATAATAATAATTAATAATAAATTCTTCTCTTATATTTAATACATAATGATAGTAATGATGTTTCGACAGTCCTACTGCTGTCCTCATCAGGTTACACAAATTAGTGAATTTGAATGAAAAAAAAAATGCACATAAGGATAAATCACCGCTAGCTATTGGGTGAAGTGCATGAATAGCTAGCGGTGATTTATCCTTATGTGCATTTTTTTTCATTCAAATTCACTAATTTGTGTAACCTGATGAGGACAGCAGTAGGACTGTCGAAACATCATTACTATCATTATGTATTAAAAAAACATTGATACAAGAGAACAATTTATCATTAATTATATCATGTCAATGGAGAACTCCCTAAAAAAAACAATAATAGTAGGAATCATAATAATAATACTTATAACAGTAATAATAATAATAATAATAATAATAATAATAATAATAATACTTATAAAAATAATAATGATAACAATTACAAAATAATAAATTTCTGCCATTATCAAATTAACTCTAGATGTAAACAATTATAAAACTTATTGTGAGTACACACTGTTTACTTAACAGGATACAAAATAAACATACATTATACTTGGTATCTCTGAAATCCATGAACTCTATAAAAATATATACATATAAATATATATATATACAATGTATTGTTTAGCATTTGCTTTAGTTAAGTGTAAAATATAGATACCCATACATTCATACACAGCTGATAAGTCACGCCCATGCGAGCAGCAGCCATACCTAAGTGACCAGAAATCATTGTTGCTGAATTGATGATTGGCAAGCGAGCTAAGCAAGCGATACACTTACAGTGGTTACACAATATTCCGTGATGTTCATTTATGTTTTTGCTGATATATAGCTATGATCATGCAACCTGTTTTTTCGCCGTGCCACTGATCATGTCAGTTGGTAAAGTGTTTTGATAAAAGAAAGAAATGGATCTGCCGAATGAGTTGTGAAAGCAACCTCTTCTTGGAGCAGACCTAAACAACTAAGCTATTTGTTTAATTTATAAATTAGTCATCATTGAATTTTAAGTCAAGTTAGCACATTTAAATTATGCCAAGGGCTTTAGCTCAAAGCTAGGCTATTTTGTTCGCCATTTATGCTGAAGCACACCTCTAATATGTCAGTATATAAACATGTATGTATGTATGCATGCATGTATGTATGTATGTATGTATGTGTGTATGTATGTATGTATGTATGTATGTATGTATGTATGTATGTAGGTAGGTAAAGCTATAAAAACTCAGCCAAACTATCACGCAAAGACTACTAACTAAACAAAGGGAAAAAGACAGAAATATCTCCAGACTTAAACACCCTGACTAAGGCCTATCCACTATTTCCAGTATGCTCAAGATCCCTATCATTACTCAGTCTCAAATTCAAACAAAATGGCAGTAGGTAAAAGATCTACAATGAAAATATGACCATGAATTTTTTCAAATTTATAAATTACTTAAATGTGATTTCTTACTCATTGTTGGCAGGCTTATAGTGAGTCTATCTCGTCCACACTCCATCAGAATTCCATTCAAGAGTTGAGCTTCACTAACAGTAGCGAAAACATTTATGTATGACAAACTAATATTTGTTATGTTAAACACAATGGTTGCCATATCGAGTGGTTTAGTCACTACAGGTGGCCCAGAATGCAGTCCAGAAATAAGTGTCAATAACTGTTGTGGTGACCCTGATGGAAGAGTCCAATCCCATTCTAGCCGTCCATCATTTACACTACATCTACAAACTGCACTGTCATCAGGACAGACTGGAGCTTTCTCCACAACAAGCTCGCCTATCAAGTCAACATAACTAGATGAATGAACCTATTGGATAAAACATTCAGCTTACTGCTTACCTGATGCTATCAAAAAGTAACTAAAGATAATAATGATGGACATAGTCTCCTACTTTCTACACTCTGATCTTCCACAGAAGACTGACCTTTTTAAGTCTGATGTATTTCCTGTTAATCCCTCACAAAACAGGATGCATGTTGAATTGTGAATACCACAAGAAATGCTGACTGATGATCATACAAACCCACACAGTTATTTGATGTTCTTCAGGACATGTACGTTTTTATGGTATATCTATTACGCTATTTATTTTTTGACAAATCAAAAAGCTCAAGGAAGATAAATATAGCTTCTAAAATGTGATAGTCACCAAATATTCTATTAAAATAGAGAAATGCCGGCTGTAAACCCACAGCTGGGAGACACATCAGTACCTTCATGCAATGGCGACCAGTTGCAAATAGAAGATGGACCTTGTGGTGCATGGGTTAGACCTCTGGGCTTAGGAAGCTCTGCAAGTAATTTTAAAGTTGTATTAATTAAGAACACATGGTGGTCATGGCAGCTGGTTTATCATCAGGGTTGATTAGCACAGCCTATTCTAGTGGACCACCTAGTGGTTAATGTCATGACTTGTTGATGAGAACTAGTGAGATAATGCTTATTATAGTGAAGACCTGATACACCTAATGCACTGC
>WLWD01005747.1_pt1 | contig 24918 bp, 19 predicted proteins | sample 6712731 | NCBI WGS metagenome assembly WLWD01 (sample SAMN12718690, study PRJNA576275) | sponge metagenome | isolation source: marine sponge | host: Mycale hentscheli | place: New Zealand: South Island, Marlborough, Capsize Point | collected 2014-11-01 | reverse complement strand
CACTAGCATCCCATAGGCAGTCTTGAGTGGGCAAAAACCTTCGTTAACTCAAGGAATTTTCAGAGTCCTTGAGTTTGGAGATCTAGACTTTTTCTCTGAGCCGCCTTGGGTAGTGCCTTATTATCGATTGGCTCTCATATGCTGTCCCATAGGATTCTCTAAAAACCGGCAAAATAGGCCTGTTCGGGTCTGGCAAGATGCCGAAAGTGGCCACCTGCTGTCCCACAGAGTTGCTGCAAGTATCCAAGCAAATCCATTCGCTTCCAAAGTGAGGTGCGAGTGATCGCGTATAGCCGAATGAAGCTATGAGTCCATTGGCTGAGTCGGCTGATAAAGCGCAACAAGACGTAGACCAGCAAGGCGGTCCATACCTGCCAACGGACGCCGTTGGCAGAGTGCCCAAGAAAGTCTCCCAGCTTGAGCGTTTGCTTGATCTGTTTGAAGAAGACCTCGATCTGCCACCTGGCCTTATAGAGGTCGCATACCGTTGCGGCGCTCCATTTGAGATGATTAGTCAAAAAGGTCATCTGCCGGCGTTTCCCGTCAACCTCCACCCACGCTGTGACTCGCCTGGCATGAGTATTGTTGGTGAGCATGATCTCCTCATCGCAGATTACCTCTCCGCTGACCTCTCGCTTGTCCAAGAGATCGAAGACCATTCCTTTCTTTTCCCGGCCCACCCAGAAGACCCCGCGATCAGAAAGCTCACTCAGATGTTTCCAATCGTTGTAAGCGCGGTCAAAAATCACGATTTCCCCGTCTTTAATCCCGGCGCAGAGCTCCCAGGCGCAGCGGGCATCATTATGCTTGGCCGTATCGACGATGGCAAAGCGGGGGAGCAGACTCTCCATATCCAATCGCATATGCGTCTTGGCTGCTGCTTTACGCCGCCGATGTTTGGCCCAGTCCATTGAATTGGCCACCAGTTCGATCGTGGTCGAATCGATGATTTGAATCGATCGTCGAAAACGGCGAAGGGTCTTCGGGAGTTTCCCCCGCTGGTATTGCGGTAGCGTCTTTTGCAAATGCTCAAGCACCGACCAGAATAGCTTTTCAGCCATTGCTGCCGGACGAACTTTGTTCGCATGAGAAAGCCCGTTACGACTGGGAGCCTTCGCGCCCCGCAAAGCCGAGAGTGAACCCGAATGAAGTCCCAGACTGTCACAGACGTCGTTTAACCCGAGACAACGAGTCAACTGAGCGTAGATCATGGCGACAACATGGCTCCACGGACGGAAACTTCGTGCTCTATCACCTGCTCCTGTATCACGTGCCAATTGGGGCACTAAGTGTGGAGGTATATGATTGCAGATCTGCCTCAGAACCGTGAGATTGGTGCGAGCTGGTTGGTGTCTTTTGTTTTTCAATGCCTGCTGAGTGGCAGGTTTACAAAATATCTTCCAGCCCTTTCTTCATTTTCCTATGGGATGCCTGTGATTTTCGATAGTTTAGACCTCAGAATAGGTCTGATCTTGTTGGCGAAAGAATGGAGTATGTTGATTCTGGGCAAGAACGGAATGACGTCATTGAATTATCTTGGGCGAGGAAAGACGTCAAATTGCAAAAAGCGATGGGTGTATCTAGGGTCAAATGCTCCCGGCACTATGCCAAATAATCTTCGATTCAATTGAAGAAAGCTGTTGGCAGGAAAGCGAAAAAAACATAGAAACCCGGCCTGTTTTTGAATCTGATGACATCCGAGATAACTACTCCTTCTTCTTCTGTGAAAGCCACCGCGAGTCTGCGGGGACAAGAGCATTTTGTGATTCAGATTGCCCGCGAGTTGGGTTTGTCGGAATCGCATGTCAGGGTGACCGCTGGACTGCTGGCAGACGGCGGAACGGTGCCTTTCATTGCCCGCTACCGGAAGGAAGCCACGGGTTCTTTGGATGAGGTGCAGATCGCAGCCATTCGGGACCGATTGAACCAGTTGGCTGAACTAGAGAAACGGCGTGAGGCCATATTGAAATCCTTGGACGAGCGGAAGCTCCTCACAGACGCGCTGCGAGAGAAAGTTCTTGGCGCTAAGACCTTGACCGCACTGGAGGATGTGTTTGCCCCATATCGGCCGAAGCGTCGGACGCGAGCGACGATGGCCAAAGACCGTGGGCTCGAGCCCTTGGCGGATTGGTTGTTCACCCATCAAGTTTCCAATGATAGCAGTACGAAAGCGGAAGAATTTCTGGTCAAAAGTGAGGACAAGGACAAAGCGGTGCCAACCGTGGATGATGCGCTTTCCGGTGCCCGAGATATTTTGGCCGAACGATTTAGTGATGACCCGGAAGCCAGGAAGTTGATTCGGAAGCGCTACGAATCGGAGGCGATCCTGAGTTCGAAGGTGATTACAGGGCAAGATCAAGATCCGGGTGCGGCTAAGTTTAGAGACTATTTTGAATGGTCCGAACCGCTTTCCAAAGTTCCTTCCCATCGTTTGCTTGCCATGCGGCGTGGAGAAAAAGAAGGGCACCTCTTACTGCGTATTCGAATCGAGGAAGAACAAGCCATTGGCTTGTTGCAACGCTTGTTTGTGACCGACAATGGACTCGCTGGGCGCCAGGTCGCTCTCGCCTGTGAAGACAGCTTTAAACGATTGCTCTCCGCATCTCTGGAAACGGAAGCCCGACTGACTGGCAAGAAGCAGGCAGATGAACAGGCGATTCAAGTTTTTGGAGAGAATATTCGGGAGCTCCTCATGGCAGCGCCACTTGGGCAGAAAAGTGTCTTGGCGATGGATCCCGGTTTTCGGACCGGTTGCAAAGTGGTGGTGCTCGATGCTCAAGGAAAACTCCTGCACGATGAGGTGGTCTTTGCGACGGGCAATTCCGCTAGCCAGGTTGCGCGTGCCCGCGAGCAAATGTTGACGATGGTAGACCGTTTCAAGGTGGAGGCGATCGCGATTGGAAATGGAACGGGAAGTCGAGAGACGGAAGCCTTTGTTCGTTCGTGTGGATTGTCAACCGCCATTTCTGTGGTTGTGGTGAATGAAAGCGGGGCCTCGATTTATTCGGCTTCAGAAGTCGCTCGTGAAGAGTTTCCCGATAAGGATTTGACGGTTCGAGGGGCTGTTTCGATCGGGCGTCGCTTGATGGATCCGTTGGCCGAGTTGGTTAAGCTTAAGCCCAAGAGCATCGGAGTGGGGCAATATCAACATGATGTGGACCAACGCCTGCTGAAGGAGAAGCTCTCTGATGTCGTCGTTTCGAGCGTCAACCGAGTTGGGGTTGAAGTGAACACCGCGAGCCGGCAGTTGTTGAGCTACGTAGCGGGGTTGAATGACACGATCGCAGGAAACATTGTGGACTACCGGAATGAAAAGGGTCCATTGAAGTCGCGGGCTGAATTGAAGAAAGTCTCGCGGCTCGGGCCAAAGGCCTTCGAGCAGGCGGCTGGATTTCTTCGAATTGGACAAGCCAAGAACCCGTTGGATTCCAGTGGGGTTCACCCAGAAAGTTATGAGGTCGTCAAACGGATGGCTGCGGACTTGCAATGTCAGGTCCGGGATTTGGTCGAGAAGGGAAATCTCCGTCAACAGGTCCAATTGGAACAATATGTGGACGAGCGGGTCGGCTTGCCAACCCTGACCGACATCATGGAGGAGTTGGCCAAGCCGGGTCGAGACCCTCGCGAGCGCTTCGAGGCCTTTTCCTTCGATCCGAACGTTGAAAAGCCCGCAGACCTGAAGCTTGGGATGAAGCTTCCCGGTATCGTGACCAATGTTACGGCTTTTGGAGCCTTTGTGGATGTTGGGGTTCATCAAGATGGATTGGTTCATGTGAGTCAGTTGTCCGACGATTTTGTCTCGGATCCTGCCACGGTTGTGAAGGTTGGCCAGAAGGTGAAGGTTACGGTTGTTGAGGTTGATCTGGCGCGGAATCGAATTGGGCTTAGCTGTAAGACCAATCCAGAGATCGGAGCGCGTTCACAGTCCGGTCATGACCGAAAACGATCTGACCATCCGCGGGGGCCACGTGCCTCCCGTCCGCCACGCGAACAGCGAAGTTTTGGTGGGGGATCGCTCGCAGATGCTTTTGACCAAGCGTTGAAGAAAAAGCCGTAGAGTTCTCTTTTTCGCAGCTTTCGATTGCTGAATCGATGCGACAACGATAGAACGTCCGCCATGACAACGGTGCAATCTGAGTGTGTGTACAGTGCTAGCGCGGTGTTGGCCGAGGGACCCGTTTGGGATCAGGATACCCAAAGACTCTATTGGATTGATATCGAGAGGGGACGTCTCTGTCGGTTTGATCCTGCTTCCAAGAGCAACCAAGAGTGGAACCTTGGAACCCGTGTGGGTTTTGCGGTTCAATCGACTCGAGGCGATGTTCTTGCCGGAACACAAGAGGGGCTTATACGGTTCTCCTGTGAGAATGGCGAAGGCACAGCCTACGCAAATCCGGAGCCTGATCTTCCTAACAATCGGTTCAATGACGGGAAGTGTGATCTCCAAGGCCGACTCTGGGCCGGTACGATGTCGGTAATTGAAACCGAGACCAAGGGAACGCTTTATCGTGTGACGGGTGCTGATGCTGTAAAATCGCAACACGGGCCCGTGACCATTTCAAACGGCTTGGCATGGTCGGCTGATGCCTCGACGATGTACTACATTGACTCTCCTACACGCCGCGTGGATGCTTTTGATTTCAACGCAGAGACTGGCGAAATCAGTGGGCAACGCACAGCAGTGGCCTTAGCTGAGGGAATCGGCTATCCAGATGGCATGACCATTGATGCTGAGGGCAAACTGTGGGTGGCGCTTTGGGAAGGTTGGGGTGTGGGATGTTTCGATCCGGCAACAGGAGAAATGATCGCGAAAGTGGAGGTTCCAGTAGCATGCGTCACGTCTTGTTGCTTCGGTGGCCCTGATTTGACCGATCTCTATATCACGACCGCCAGTCGAGATCTCAAAGAAGAAGACAGACCAACGCAGCCGGATGCGGGTGGAATATTCGTGGCCCGTCCTGGCGTCAAGGGCACTCCCAGTATACGCTTTAACGGTTAGTCATTCACCATGGCTAACGCTGGTCCGTCGCTGATTGATATCGGCCTTAATCTCACCCATAAATCGTTCCGCTCAGACCTTCCCGAAGTGGTGAAGAGGGCTTCCTCTGAAGGGGTGCAGCAGATGATTTTGACGGGAACGACGGTTGAGGGGAGCCGTGAGGCTTTGGTCTTGGCCCAGCAATATCCATCGAGAATGTATGCGACCGCTGGCGTGCACCCGCACCATGCTTCGGAATTCACTGAGGAGACCTTGGCTCAGCTGAGAGCTATTGCTTCAGAGACGGAGATTGTGGCGCTGGGAGAATGTGGTCTGGATTTCTATCGGAATTTCTCAACGCCAGATCAGCAACAGCACTGTTTCCGCGAGCAACTGAAATTGGCTGTCGAGTTGGGGTTGCCAGTCTTCCTACACGAGCGGGAGGCGCATGACGCGTTCGCTCCAATTCTCGAGGATTATATTTCCGAATTAAAAGCTGCGATCGTGCATTGTTTCACGGGTACTCAATCGAGTCTGGAACGGTATGTCGCTATGGGATGTTCCATTGGAGTGACGGGGTGGGTATGTGATGAACGTCGCGGTACAGTCTTACGCCAATTGGTGCCATCGATTCCGATCGATCGCTTGATGATTGAGACAGATGCCCCTTTCTTACTGCCTCGTGATTTGAGTCCCAAACCGAAATCAAATCGAAATGAACCCATGCATCTGCCGCACATAGGCCGAGCCGTTGCGGAGTTGCGAAACATGGACTTCGAATCTCTTGCTGAAGCCACTACAGAGAACGCGCGGCGATTTTTTGGACTTCCGACCAACCCTACGATTACTCTATGAAGTTAGTCTCTTGGAATGTGAACGGGATAAGAGCCGTATTGAAGAAAGGCTTCCTTGATCTCTTCAATGATTTTGATGCGGATATCGTCTGCCTTCAGGAAACAAAGGCGATGCAAGAGCAAGTCGCTGAAGTGGAGTGGCCATCCGCCTATCATCAGATTTGGAATGCTGCTGAGAAGAAAGGCTATTCCGGAACCGTGGTGTTCACGAAGAAGGAACCTTTGGAGAGCTCCCTAGGGATTGGGGTAAAGAAGCATGATCAAGAGGGGCGGGTCATCAACGTCGAATATGATGATTTCTTTTTGGTGAATGTTTACACCCCCAATTCACAAAATGAGCTGCGTCGGCTTGATTACCGAACGAAAGAGTGGGATGTGGCTTTTCGTCGCCATGTGAAGCGACTTCAGAAGGTGAAACCTGTGATCTTTTGTGGCGACCTCAATGTGGCGCATCAGGAGATCGACCTCGCTCGGCCGAAAGCCAACACAAAGAATCCAGGCTTCACGCCGGAGGAAAGGGCGACTTTTGGGCAATTGATAGAATCGGGATTCGTGGATACTTTCCGTGAGTTCCAGTCAGAGGGTGGACACTACACTTGGTGGAGCTATCGTGCGGGAGCTCGAGCTCGAAATATTGGATGGCGGATTGATTATTTTTGCGCGTCCGAGTCTCTACGACCTCGATTGAAGAACGCGTCTATACTTCCCGAGGTTCAAGGTTCTGATCATTGTCCCGTCGTGCTGGAACTCAAGTGAACGCTGCTTTCAGATGGACGCGCTCTTGGAACCGTTGAGCGCTTTAGCTCCAGTCCAATGTCTCGGATAGATTCGGGTTCAAACTTCGGCAACCTTCTTCGGTAACGATCACGAGATCCTCGAGTCTGACGCCTCCAATAGCGGGTGAGTAAAGACCTGGCTCGATCGTCAGGGCGTCGCCTTTAACTAGCTCAGGGCCTTTGAAGTCAAGGAGCGGAGGTTCATGAACATCGAGCCCGATACCGTGCCCTGTTCCGTGGGTCATTGAGGGGATTTCGTTCGTCATCGGTCCGGACGGTCGTTCAGCGAGGAAGCCTGCTTTTTGAATGCAGTCGATTGTAGCCTGATGAACGGACTCTCCTGTCACGCCTGGCCGCGTCGCGTCCGCGCCGGCCTGTTTAGCGGCTGCGACAGCTGCATGCATTGCCGCGACTGAATCCGGAATGTCTCCATGAACGACCGTGCGCGTACAGTCCCCGTTGTAATACGTCTGGTTGTCACAAGGGAAGATGTCGACAATGATGGGTTGTCCGGTTGAAAGGCTACCGCTTCCATGGTTGTGGCAGTCGGCTCCCTCTGGGCCTCCGGCCACGATGCTGCCGGGGTTGGAGAAGTTCGATTCTAAGAGCCAGACGTCGATCAGCGTTTGAAGTCTCTCGGACGTGAGCGGTGTGCCCTCATGAAGTAAGGTGCCATCACCCGCGGCGGTTGCGTGCGCGACGAGCTGGCAGGCGCGGGTCATGGTGTCGGCGGTAACAGCTTGTGCTTTCGTGAGCCATTCGATCTCTTGTTCATCATTAGCCCGTCTCTCGGCTACGCCTAAATCGGGATTGTATTGGGTCGTGATGTTTCTCTTTGCGAGCTCGTGAAGAAAAGAGTGGGGCAGAGATCGGTCGACTTCAACTGCTTGGATGCCTCGCTGTATTAGGCACTCGGCGAGAGATTGAGCCGTTGCTGTTTCTCGATCTCCAGAGAGACCGCCTGTGGGCGCGAAATCAGCGGGGCAGTGCACGTGCTGGACGCGAGCCTTGGCTTTGGCTCGCTCCATTTCGATGTCGCGAAGGATCAAGGTGCGTTCTTCCCCTTCCTCGAGGATTGCAATGGGGTCGCCGACGGAGAATCGAATTCGGTGATACAGCGTGCGATTGGTGGCTGGAATTCCCGCAAAGATTTTTACTGGCTGACTCATATGATGTTTGTTTGTGGGGAAGGCTAGATCAATTGAGGCAGCAACTCAGCAGAAAAAATGAGAACATTGAGTGGGGTTGATACTCGTCAATGCGATGCCTGTGTCGCGGCCGACTGTGGCACGGCTTGTTATGGTCGATCCTCCGTCCAGCCGGGGCGACCGCGACGGTGGAGTCGGGTGCGTTTCTCCCAATCCCGATAGCGGCTGCGCAGTTTTTCCAAGTCTTTCGCTCGTTCCTTTTTGAGATCGTTTTTTTCGCCGATGTCTTGGCTGAGGTCGAAAAGGTATTCCTCATATTGGTTCCCTTTGTCTCGGGCGACAAACTTCAGATTCCCACTCCTAAGGCCGTGCCAGACTGTGTCGCCACGGGGTTTTCGCCAATAGAGGTCTCGGTCGACGTTGGGCTTTTGCTGCTCTAAGTGTTGAACGATGTCGATGCCTTCAAGCGGTCGTTCTCTTGGAATGGGGCAGCCTGCCAGGCTGGCAATCGAGGCGGTGAAATCGAAGGTGATCGACAGTTGATCTGATTCGATTCCGGCGGGAATATGCCCCGGCCAGTTTATGATCGCTGGGACGCGGATGCCGCCTTCGTAGGTGCCCCCTTTGGTGCCGGAGAGCGGCGCGTTGCGCGCGCTGCCTGTCCCTCCATTGTCGCCCGCAAAAACGACGAGGGTCTCTTCTCGAAGGTCTTGCTCGTCAAGCATGTGGAGAAACCGGCCAATCGAGGTATCCATGTGTTCGATCATGGCGACGTAGACATCCGGTGGAGCCGATCCTTGTCGCCAGAGTGGCGAATCGAGGGGCAGTGGGTCCGCTTCGAGATCGTTCGGACCTTGGAAGGGTGAATGAGGACAGGTGTAGGCCAGGTAGAGAAAGAAAGGTTGATCAGAATTTCGACGGACGAAGTCGATAGCGTCGTCGGTCATAAGATCAGTGAAGTAGCCTTTGCCGCTGACGGGACGTCCTCCGCGGAACAGGTTGTATCCGGCTACGGTGTCGAGGTAGTGGAAGTAATCCATTCCCCCTCCGATACAGTAGAAGGAGTGATCGAATCCATGTCGGTTGGGCTGAAACTCACTTTCGTATCCCAAATGCCATTTGCCTGAAAGCGCCGTTGCATAGCCAACCTCTCGGAGGTGTTGCGCAATGGTTTTTTCTGTTGTGGGGAGGCCGAGTGCGTGGGTGGTGCGGAGGCGAATGGCATCGTCATAGCGGCCGACGTTTCCGGTTCCGATCGCACACTCTAATCCACCGATCCATTGGGGGTATCTTCCGGTGAGAAAAGCCGCTCGCGTCGGGGTACACTCGGGACCATTGGCGTAGTGCTGGGTGAGTTTGACGCCTTCTGCCGCGAGCTGATCGAGAACAGGCGTTTGAATATCCTTTCGTCCGTAACAGCCGAGATCACCGTAGCCCAGGTCATCCGCGAGAATGAAGACGATGTTGGGGCGTTCTGCGGCCGACAGACAAACAGATACCGAAGCAAGTGCAGTGATCAGTAGTCCGACCCCATGGAGTGTCTGCATTCGTTGAATAGGGTTCACCCAGTGATTAAGGCCTATACGACCCTTCCTTTCAACCGCGATGTGTGAATTCAACGGTGGGGCGTTCGATAGTAGAGCCAGCTCGGCGTCGGATCGTTCTCGATCTAAACCATTCCTAATGCTGGATAGAGTTGAATCTATCCGCTTGCACAAGGGGCAGGGCGGGATTTATGGTGTCAACCATGAGTTCGGAAGTAGTTGACGTGAAGCCTTCAGCGCGGATTCGAGAGTTTGGTGATCGCATCATGGATGGGGGCCAATTGACTCGAGATGAAGCACTGTGGATGTTCTCCTTGGAGGATACGGCTGATATTTTTGACCTAATGTCGGTTGCCAATCGCGTCCGGGAGCATTTCAAGGGCAACAAGATTCATCTCTGCTCGATTGTCAACGCCAAGGCCGGTGGCTGCAGTGAGAATTGCAAGTTTTGTGCGCAGTCTGCTGCTTATCAGGGTGATTCGCCGCGGTATGGCTTTTTGATCAAGGAAACGGTGGAAGAGGCTGCAAAATGAAGCGAACAGAACGGTGTTACGCGTTGGTTTGGTGGACGCATGGAAGGGGCTCAAGGAAAGGTCCTATTATGACGAAGGTTGCGTGGATCGTGAGATGGCAGAGGGTGGGAAGACACGTCCTCTGATGCGTTTCCGCTTGGGCTGATCGAAAGTCAGGCCGGTGCGACCCGCCTCAAAGATGCCGGCTTGAGTGTTCGGCCCACAATTTAGAGAGCTCACGCAATTTCTTTCCTCAGCATTGTTCCACCCATTCATTTGAAGATCGATTGCAAACGATCCAATACCTCAAGAATGCCGGAATCAAGATCTGCTCCGGTGGGATTATTGGAATGGGGGAGACGCGGGAAGATCGCTGCGATCTGGCGATGTCCCTTCGTGAGATTGGAGCCAACGTTGTTCCGATCAATATCTTAAATCCGATTGCCGGTACGCCTTACGAGAAGAACGAGCCTTTGAAGCCTTTTGAGATTCTGAAAACCATCGCTTGTTTTCGACTGATCTTGCCTAAGAAAGAAATCATGATCGCCGGAGGGCGAACGGTGAATCTGAGAGATTTACAGAGCATGGTCTTCATGGCGGGAGCCAGCGCCTTGATGGTTGGAAACTATCTCACCACGCTGAATCAGCCGGTCGATAAAGACCTTCAGATGCTCAAGGATTTGGGACTGGATAGCGATTGGGACAAGGACGGATTCGCCGATCAGGACGAAGGCTGCGGGTGCTCTGAGAAATCGGATTCTTGCCAGCCCGAACTGGTCGAGGCAGTCTAGTTTCGCCCCCTAATTCTGGTTCAGTACCAACCTGACTAGCCTCTATTGAGTTTGGATTCGAACCCTGCATCGGTGCGTCGTTTGGGGCTGAATCATGACGGCTACCACGGGGAAACCGTCGATATGGCCTCCTTGGTTGAGACGATTGTCCAGGAGGCGCGGGCTCTCGGGTGGATGGAGGAAGAACTGGCCTTTGGGAAGGGTGAACGTCTCTACGCCTTACACCGAAAGCCCAGCAAAGTGGGGCGTCGCTTCTATTTCTCGACTGGCATGCACGGGGATGAACCTGCCGGCCCGCTGGCTATTCAGGCTCTGATTTCAAAGGATCTCTTTCCCCGTGATGCGGAGTGCTGGATTCTGCCCTGCCTGAATCCAAGTGGTTTTGTTTTGAATCAACGTGAGAACCGAGGCGGCGTTGATCTGAATCGGGACTTTCTGAACCCGAAAAGTGCCGAGGTCCGGGCGCTCACAGATTGGTTGCGAGACAAGGGTCGATTTGATTGTGCCGTGTGCTTGCACGAGGATTGGGAGTCGGAGGGATTTTATCTGTATGCGGTGAACCCTCGAAACTTGCCCTGTGTCAGTGAGTCGATCATCGAGGCGGTGAAACCAGTGTTCCCGATCGATGGCTCTCCTGAGATTGAAGGATTTCCGGCGCGTGACGGTGTGATCTCGCCGCCGGCAAACCCGATTGGTCGAGACATATGGCCAGAAACTCTGTACCTTACCAATCATCACACGGATCTAGGCTATACGCTTGAGACATCGTCAGACTACCCTCTTGCCATTCGTACACATGCTCAGGTTGTCGCTGTGCAAGCCCTTCTGGATCGTGTTCCAAAACTGTCGCACTAATCGCTCCTGCCAACTAAAGCCATGCAACACACGAATCGATTGTCAGCTGAGAAGTCCCCGTATTTGCTTCAACATCAGCACAATCCAGTGGATTGGTACCCCTGGGGAGAGGAAGCCTTTGCGAAGGCGAGAGCGGAGGATAAACCGATCTTCTTGAGCATCGGCTACTCCACCTGTCACTGGTGTCACGTCATGGAAAGAGAATCGTTCGAAGACGAGCAGGTTGCGGCTTTTCTGAATGAGCACTTCGTAAGCATTAAGGTAGACCGGGAGGAACGGCCCGATGTTGACAAGATTTACATGACCGCTGTGCAGGCTATTTCGGGGCAGGGTGGCTGGCCCTTGAGTGCCTTCCTCACCGGGGAACTTAAGCCGTTCTTTGGGGGGACGTATTTTCCCCCGCAGGACGTGCAGGGGCGTCCAAGCTTTACGAATCTCCTGGGCGGATTAGCGAACTTGTGGAGAAACAAACGGGACCAGGTTGTGAGCTCCTCATCCGATCTGCATGAACGCCTAGCCCAACTTTGTGATCAAAAACCGAATACGGACACCCCTCTGAATCCGGCGACCCTCGACAAGGCGGCCGAGGCGTTTCGACTTGAGTATGATCCCGTGGATGGTGGATTCGGACGCGCCCCCAAGTTTCCTCGGCCGAGTCAACCTGCCTTTCTGCTTCGGTATGGCGTTCGGCACGGGCGACAAGATTTGGTGGATGCCGTGCTCCATACCTGTGAGCGTATGGCAAAGGGCGGGATGAACGATCAGATCGGTGGTGGCTTCGCTCGCTATTCTGTCGATTCGAAGTGGCTGGTGCCTCATTTTGAGAAAATGCTCTATGACAACGCCCAGCTCGTGCATCTCTATCTCGATGCCTATCTTGTGAGTGAACGAGAAGATTTCGCAGAGGTCGTTCGACAAACGCTCGATTATGTTCGGCGTGATATGACTCATCCCGAGGGAGGGTTCTATTCGGCGGAAGATGCGGATAGTGAGGGGAAGGAGGGCAAGTTTTACTGTTGGACTCGGACTGAGTTGAAAGAGATCTTGGATCCTGATGAATTTGAGCTCTTTGAATCCTTCTATGGGGTGACCGAGGCCGGCAATTTTCTCGATCATAGTGATCCCGAACCGTTGCCGAAACAGAATGTGCTCAGTGTTGTTGGTGATCGGGCGGAGGTGCATTCGGAACGACTGGAGTCAGCTCGCAAGAAGGTGTTCGATGTTCGTGAGAAAAGAGTGCGGCCCCACCTGGATGACAAGGTACTGGTATCATGGAATGGCCTTATGCTGGGAGCTATGGCCCGAGCGTATGGTGTGTTGGGGCGGGAAGAGGATCTTGTCTCAGCGGAGAATTGTTTTCGTTTTGTATGGCAGACCTTTTGGGATGCGAAAACGAATCGACTGGCGCATCGGTGGCGAGATGGAGACATTGATTCTGTCCCTCTGTTTCAAGGCTATGCCTATTTTCTGAGTGGCATCGTTGATCTCTATGAGGCGACTCTGGAGCCCGACTATTTGGAGAGTGCGGTCGCTGTCGCGGATGCCATGATAGAGCTTTTCTTTGACGCGAACACTGGAGGTTTCTGGCAAAGTGGCGAGAACTCAAACGACCTGATCCTTCGCCTCAAAGAGGATTACGACGGGGCGGAACCCTCGGGCAACTCCGTTGCCATGTTGGCATTGCAAAAACTCGCGGCAATGTGCGATCGGAAAGACTATGCTGACGTTGTAGAAAAATGTTTGGCCGCCTTTTCCGAGCGGATGGATCAACTACCACAGGCCGTTCCCTTGATGCTGCTTGCTCTGGACTATCAGTTGGATCCACCTCGGCGGGTTGTGGTGGACGGGAACCGTAAGGGCGAGGCTTTTCAGTCCTTAGTTCAGGCTGCGCACCAGGCTTACCAACCGAACAAAGTTGTTCTCGGAACCGAACGGGCGACGGATTCATTCGTCCGCGGACTCGCCAGCGACGAGGGGACAGCGAAAGCGTTTCTTTGCACCGGGCAATCCTGCCAAGAACCGAGTTCCGATCCAGAAATTGTGCGTCAATTTCTTCGATCCTAAGACTGGTATTCTCGGCTTTGATATTCCAATCTTCCCGAATCTCTCCACGGGATCACTCACAAGGGTTTCGCGGATTCTTGTGATTTTGTAAGGCTGATGCATGAGCCAACAGATTAAAGATTACAGCAGGCAGGTTCTCGGGGACGAAGACTTTCGGGGCTACTCCGCAAAGAAATATACCAAGTCGATCAATCGATTGCGGGCTGAGCTGATGAAGGCGCAGCGAAAGCTGCAAGATTCGCCGAACCCGGTCATTATTGTGATCGCTGGTTTCGATGGGGCTGGGAAAGGTCAGGCGATTCAACTTCTAAACGAATGGCTCGATGCGCGAGACCTGAGTACACACAGTTTCTGGGATCTTTCTGACGAAGCCTTGGAACGACCTGAGCTCTGGCGCTACTGGGACGCGATGCCAAGACGAGGGAAGATCGCCATCTGGTTCGGTGGATGGTATTCCGCGCCTCTAATCGAGAGCGTTCACAAACGATTGTCGGCCTCGGAACTCGAATCCCGCCTGAAGAGCATTCGACAACAAGAAATGGCTTTGGCGGCGGATGGCGCGATTGTTCTGAAGTTTTGGTTTCACCTGAGTCAGTCCGAGCAAGAAGAGCGCTTGCGCCACTTATACGAGAATCCGAAGGAACACTGGCGGGCTATGGGGGATGATTGGAAGCATCACAGTCTTTATGAGCGATTCGATGCTGCATCGATGACCATGATGGAGCAAACCCATCACACCCATTGTCCCTGGTATTTTGTTCCCTCAGCGGACCCACATGAGCGAGACTTGACCTTTGCCCATCTCTTGGTGGAGTCGCTTGATCGGGTGAACAAGGTAGAATCAAAGAAGGCAAGCGCGGCAAATGACCAGCGTGTCGCCTACTCTGCCTCGCCTTATCGCGCACTAGCGGGGGTGGATTTGGAACAACGTTTAGCCCGGGACGTCTATGATCAACAGTTGGTCGAGGCGCAGTCCCGTTTGCATTATCTATTTTGGCGAGCCTACGAAAAGCGCGTGTCGACTGCCCTCGTCTTTGAGGGATGGGACGCCGCCGGAAAGGGGGGAGCCATCCGTCGGGCGACGGCCGCGATCGATCCCGGCTCTTTCGAATCGTTCAAGTGGGGCCGCCGACTTTGGAGGAGCATTCCTATCAATATCTCTGGCGGTTCTGGCGAGACCTGCCCCGGGATGGACGCATCACCATCTTTGATCGATCCTGGTACGGACGTGTGCTGGTGGAGCGGATCGAAGGCTTTGCTTCCAATGAGGAATGGCAACGGGCCTACTCGGAGATAAACGATTTTGAAAAAGAGATCACCCAGCATGGGACGGTCCTCATGAAATTCTGGCTCCATATCAGCAAAGAGAAGCAGCTGAACCGGTTTAAGAGCCGGCAGGAGATTCCTTACAAGCAGCATAAGATTACGGAAGAGGACTGGCGGAATCGGGAACGGTGGGATGATTACGAAGTTGCGGTGAATGACATGATTGCGTTTACCGGGTCTGAAACCGCTGCGTGGACTCTGGTTGCCGGGAACAACAAACGGTTTGCTCGGATACAGACGATCGAGGCCATCTGTGAGCGCTTGGAGGCGGTGCTCGGAAAAGGGGAATGAGTCTCAGTTACTCCGAGACCGATGCGCGATTTTTGGTCTGCCTTTTGGTGCTGACTTCATTCCTCATCTCTCCAGCTGCATCCTTGAGCGGCGCCGATTTTCAGGGCTCGACCCATCTTCTGGATTTTGACTTTGAGCCTATTCGTTATGCTACTTCGGAGTCGAGCACGGCAATTGATGCAGTCAATCGAAAACTAGCTCGAGGGCAGGAGAGCTTCGCCTTCACGGAGAAACAGGGGTACTTGAATTCGGTGCTCAGTGCCTTGGACATTTCGCCCTCCTCTCAGGTGTTGGTTTATGCAAAGTCCTCCGCCCAACGAGACTTCATCGGCCCCAACAATCCTCGGGCAATCTACTTCAATGACGACGTGTACGTGGGTTATATCCCTGGAGCGCCTGTGCTCGAGTTAACAGCCTCAGACCCTCGATTGGGCACGATCTTCTATACCTTGGATCACTAGCATCCCATAGGCAGTCTTGAGTGGGCAAAAACCTTCGTTAACTCAAGGAATTTTCAGAGTCCTTGAGTTTGGAGATCTAGACTTTTTCTCTGAGCCGCCTTGGGTAGTGCCTTATTATCGATTGGCTCTCATATGCTGTCCCATAGGATTCTCTAAAAACCGGCAAAATAGGCCTGTTCGGGTCTGGCAAGATGCCGAAAGTGGCCACCTGCTGTCCCACAGAGTTGCTGCAAGTATCCAAGCAAATCCATTCGCTTCCAAAGTGAGGTGCGAGTGATCGCGTATAGCCGAATGAAGCTATGAGTCCATTGGCTGAGTCGGCTGATAAAGCGCAACAAGACGTAGACCAGCAAGGCGGTCCATACCTGCCAACGGACGCCGTTGGCAGAGTGCCCAAGAAAGTCTCCCAGCTTGAGCGTTTGCTTGATCTGTTTGAAGAAGACCTCGATCTGCCACCTGGCCTTATAGAGGTCGCATACCGTTGCGGCGCTCCATTTGAGATGATTAGTCAAAAAGGTCATCTGCCGGCGTTTCCCGTCAACCTCCACCCACGCTGTGACTCGCCTGGCATGAGTATTGTTGGTGAGCATGATCTCCTCATCGCAGATTACCTCTCCGCTGACCTCTCGCTTGTCCAAGAGATCGAAGACCATTCCTTTCTTTTCCCGGCCCACCCAGAAGACACCGCGATCAGAAAGCTCACTCAGATGTTTCCAATCGTTGTAAGCGCGGTCAAAAATCACGATTTCCCCGTCTTTAATCCCGGCGCAGAGCTCCCAGGCGCAGCGGGCATCATTATGCTTGGCCGTATCGACGATGGCAAAGCGGGGGAGCAGACTCTCCATATCCAATCGCATATGCGTCTTGGCTGCTGCTTTACGCCGCCGATGTTTGGCCCAGTCCATTGAATTGGCCACCAGTTCGATCGTGGTCGAATCGATGATTTGAATCGATCGTCGAAAACGGCGAAGGGTCTTCGGGAGTTTCCCCCGCTGGTATTGCGGTAGCGTCTTTTGCAAATGCTCAAGCACCGACCAGAATAGCTTTTCAGCCATTGCTGCCGGACGAACTTTGTTCGCATGAGAAAGCCCGTTACGACTGGGAGCCTTCGCGCCCCGCAAAGCCGAGAGTGAACCCGAATGAAGTCCCAGACTGTCACAGACGTCGTTTAACCCGAGACAACGAGTCAACTGAGCGTAGATCATGGCGACAACATGGCTCCACGGACGGAAACTTCGTGCTCTATCACCTGCTCCTGTATCACGTGCCAATTGGGGCACTAAGTGTGGAGGTATATGATTGCAGATCTGCCTCAGAACCGTGAGATTGGTGCGAGCTGGTTGGTGTCTTTTGTTTTTCAATGCCTGCTGAGTGGCAGGTTTACAAAATATCTTCCAGCCCTTTCTTCATTTTCCTATGGGATGCCTGTGACCTCAGACCAACTGTCTCAACTCGTCTATGAGGCACCTAGTTTTGGAACGGAGACATTTCTCGAGTGGCAAGCTCGGGATGAGTCTGCGCAGTTGTTTAGTTCCTCCCGGAAAGTGAATATTAAGGTGCTCGAGGTAAACGATCCGCCTCTTATGAGTTCGATCGACGATAAGACCTTTGATATCGCCAAAACGAATCCCTGGGTGCGGTACTTCGATCCCACTACGATTGAGCAGGGCCAAACGTGGACGATTGAAGTTGAGCACGACAATCCAAACTTGATCGCATCTGTTGATCGGCATGTCACTGCAAATGATCGAATATTTCGACGCGGCAGATTTCGTTTTGATTTTGTGGATGGGACTATTGGAACGGCCAACGTTACTGTCACCGTACGTGACAGCGGGGGGACGGCAAGAGGAGGGCAGGATACCACAGTTACGAGCTTTCGGGTTACAGTGAGAGACATCGTGAATCCGGCCATCTTAGATGTGCCCTTGGATGCATCCGTCATCGCTGGGCCGGGGCTGAGGATTATGCCCGTTTCATGGACTCCGCTGACCTTGAATGCGAATTCGGGGCTGACGAATCTGAGTTCGAATCATACATCTGGAGACTTGTTTCCCATCGGTGACACGACTGTAACCTACCTTGCCAGCGATGCTTTGGGTAATGAGGAGACGGCGAGCTTTATAGTAACGGTGCTGGATCAAGAATCTCCGATGGTTGTCAATCCAGTCTCTTCGTTCAGCGTGAGCCTTCCGATTGGAGGCGTGACCTCGCAGGCTTACTGGGTGCCACCCTTATTTGTTGATAACGATCGGATCAAACTGGAGGGAAGCACGCACGTGCCTGGGGACGCCTTCCCCGCGGGTGATACCGCAGTGCATTACTGGGCTGAGGATCCTTCGGGGAATCGTTCGATTTCTGAGTTTGTGGTCTCGGTGGTCGATCGAGAGCTTCCTGTGCTCAGTGGGGTCCCGTCGGATATGAGTCAGACCGGATGCGGGTCTTCCGACGGCGACCGGTGACCTGGGTGGTTCCATTGGCTTCCTGACAATTCTGCGGTTCCGTGCAGCTGAGTGCGAGTCCCACTCCAGGGAGAGACGTTTGCTGTCGGAAGAGACGGGGGTCGCCTTTCTGCAGTCGCGGAGCGGGAAATCCGAACGGACCGGACTTTACGGTTCGAGTGGCGGATCGTGAAGCTCCTCAACTATCCAGTTCTTTCCTGGCGATATTGAGGTCTCAACCGAGTGCCGGTCTTTTCCCACGGCACGGTGTCTTGGGTTGTGCCCGTTTTGCCGAAGACAATGTAAGGTGGATTGTTTTCATCGACAGCGAGTGGAGCACCGGGGGCTGTTTTTTCCTCTGTCGTAATAATCGTTGTCTCCTCTGCTAAGGATGCTGCCGACCAATGTTGGTCACCCGATCGCTGGTTATTTCGGTGCTAGAACCAGAAAAAACCGACCATCACATCACTGGACTTCCCGTTGAGATCCAATCCCGGTCACGGTCGTTGGCCGAGGGAATGAACGTTGATTGGATGAACGCAACAGCGGGCGCCAACGTGGCGGTGGCTTCCTTGACGTGCTCCCATCGCTCAGGTGATTTGTTCCCGATTGGGCTCTCGACCGTGATTTACACGGCGAAGGACTCTGCAGGTAATGAACTCAGCCGTTCGTTCAATGTGCGAGTGACGGATGAAGCGGCTCCGACTTTTGTCGAGAGTCTCGATCCCATTGAGGTGCCGACAGATCCCGGGCTTTCGACCGCCCGTGTCGCTTGGGAGGCTCCTGAGATTCATGATAACGGGGATGGCGTCGTTGTTAATTACAGTCATCCTTCGGGATCGGTCTTTCCGCTGGGAACGACAACGGTCACTGTGACCGCGACCGATGTTTCTGGAAATCAAGCATCCGATAGTTTTGATGTCGTTGTTGTCGATGAGGAACGTCCGGTGTTCGAAAGTATTCCTTCCGATATTACTCTGATCCTTGCCTCCGGTGAGGAAAACGCTGTGGTTACTTGGGAGAACCCGATTGTGTCTGACAACGTCGGAGTCACGAGTAGCGTAGCGAGCCCGAGCTCTGGAAGTTCCTTCGAGCTTGGTGTCCATACCATTACATTGACGGCGAGTGATTTCGCAGGCAACCAGACTGTCGAAACCTTCGTTGTCTTCGTCTTGCCGACGGGAAACATTGTTAACGTTTCTCCCTCAGAAAGTGGGACGATGATCGCTGCTGATTCGAGCCTCTCCCTGACCGGTGATTTGGATCTGGCTTCACATACCGTTGACGAAGACACCATTCGTGTTCACTTGTCGCAGAGTGGTGGGTTTCGATCAGGAGATCGTGGGTTCGAAACGATCACGGGCGTCAGAGAGATGGTCGAGATCCAACCCAAAGAAGAATTCAAGGCGGGTGAGCGCGTCTCTATCACTTCGACTCGGTCGCTGAGACCGGCTTGTTGGGCCGAATGAATTCTCGACGTGGCATTTCGAGCGAGCGTTGATAGTTCCGTAGGCGCCTTGATTCCACCTCTGGGTCCGGTGGCTGATGCAAACGGAGAGAAGGTTGCGTTAGGTGATTTCGATGGGGACGGTGATCTCGATTGCTTCGTGGCAAGTGCTGACTTTGGTCGGGTGCTATTGAATGATGGGCAGGGGAGCTACAGCGATTCGGGGCAGCGATTGGGACGGTCGCCAAGTCAGCCCAAAGATGTGGATCTAGGAGATGTGGACGGCGATGGTGATGTGGATGTCGTTTTGACAGGGCTAGGGAGCTACGGAACACAGGTGTATCTGAATGATGGGCAGGGTGGCTTTCAGGATCAGGGACAGCTGTTTTTGAATGGTGTCTTCTACGCTGCGGAACTGGGGGACCTTGATTCCGATGGCGATCTCGATCTCTTCCTTGCGAATTACGATGGAGCGGATCGAGTTTACTTCAATGATGGCGATGCCACGTTTACCGATGTCGTTAAATGCCCTGGGAATATCGAACCGCGGTGGTGTCACTGCTGGAGCGGGTCTGTGTTGCTATCATTGGGTGACGTCCGACCGAGATGGGGATCGCGACATCGTTGGTCAATGACCGATGGGCTATTGGTACTCAATTGACAATGCGGACTCGGGGGATTTCATTCACCGCGATGCGGGCGGCTTCCGACCAGGCCGTCGAGGCACCAAAGAAGATCGAACTGGCTGACCTGGATGGTTGACGGCGATCTCGATGGCGATGAGTCTCTATGGACGTCTATATCGCCTGGATTTCGGATTCTGAGGGGCCTTTAGTGTCGGTGATCATTCCACTAGCATCCCATAGGCAGTCTTGAGTGGGCAAAAACCTTCGTTAACTCAAGGAATTTTCAGAGTCCTTGAGTTTGGAGATCTAGACTTTTTCTCTGAGCCGCCTTGGGTAGTGCCTTATTATCGATTGGCTCTCATATGCTGTCCCATAGGATTCTCTAAAAACCGGCAAAATAGGCCTGTTCGGGTCTGGCAAGATGCCGAAAGTGGCCCCCTGCTGTCCCACAGAGTTGCTGCAAGTATCCAAGCAAATCCATTCGCTTCCAAAGTGAGGTGCGAGTGATCGCGTATAGCCGAATGAAGCTATGAGTCCATTGGCTGAGTCGGCTGATAAAGCGCAACAGACGTAGAGACAGCAAGGCGGTCCATACTGCCAACGGACGCCGTTTGCATAGTGCCCACGAAGTCTCCCATCTTGGCGTTTGCTGATCTGTTTGAAGAAGCCCTCGATCTGCACCTGGCCTTATAGAGGTCGCATAACCGTTGCGGCGCTCCATTTTAGATGATTAGTCAACAAAGGTCATCTGCCGGCGTTTCCCCGTCAACCCCACCCACGCTGTTGACTCGCCTGGCATGAGTTTGTTGGTGAGCATGATCTCCTCATCGCAGATTACCTCTCCGCTGACCTCTCGCTTGTCCAAGAGATCGAAGACCATTCCTTTCTTTTCCCGGCCCACCCAGAAGACACCGCGATCAGAAAGCTCACTCAGATGTTTCCAATCGTTGTAAGCGCGGTCAAAAATCACGATTTCCCCGTCTTTAATCCCGGCGCAGAGCTCCCAGGCGCAGCGGGCATCATTATGCTTGGCCGTATCGACGATGGCAAAGCGGGGGAGCAGACTCTCCATATCCAATCGCATATGCGTCTTGGCTGCTGCTTTACGCCGCCGATGTTTGGCCCAGTCCATTGAATTGGCCACCAGTTCGATCGTGGTCGAATCGATGATTTGAATCGATCGTCGAAAACGGCGAAGGGTCTTCGGGAGTTTCCCCCGCTGGTATTGCGGTAGCGTCTTTTGCAAATGCTCAAGCACCGACCAGAATAGCTTTTCAGCCATTGCTGCCGGACGAACTTTGTTCGCATGAGAAAGCCCGTTACGACTGGGAGCCTTCGCGCCCCGCAAAGCCGAGAGTGAACCCGAATGAAGTCCCAGACTGTCACAGACGTCGTTTAACCCGAGACAACGAGTCAACTGAGCGTAGATCATGGCGACAACATGGCTCCACGGACGGAAACTTCGTGCTCTATCACCTGCTCCTGTATCACGTGCCAATTGGGGCACTAAGTGTGGAGGTATATGATTGCAGATCTGCCTCAGAACCGTGAGATTGGTGCGAGCTGGTTGGTGTCTTTTGTTTTTCAATGCCTGCTGAGTGGCAGGTTTACAAAATATCTTCCACTAGCATCCCATAGGCAGTCTTGAGTGGGCAAAAACCTTCGTTAACTCAAGGAATTTTCAGAGTCCTTGAGTTTGGAGATCTAGACTTTTTCTCTGAGCCGCCTTGGGTAGTGCCTTATTATCGATTGGCTCTCATATGCTGTCCCATAGGATTCTCTAAAAACCGGCAAAATAGGCCTGTTCGGGTCTGGCAAGATGCCGAAAGTGGCCACCTGCTGTCCCACAGAGTTGCTGCAAGTATCCAAGCAAATCCATTCGCTTCCAAAGTGAGGTGCGAGTGATCGCGTATAGCCGAATGAAGCTATGAGTCCATTGGCTGAGTCGGCTGATAAAGCGCAACAAGACGTAGACCAGCAAGGCGGTCCATACCTGCCAACGGACGCCGTTGGCAGAGTGCCCAAGAAAGTCTCCCAGCTTGAGCGTTTGCTTGATCTGTTTGAAGAAGACCTCGATCTGCCACCTGGCCTTATAGAGGTCGCATACCGTTGCGGCGCTCCATTTGAGATGATTAGTCAAAAAGGTCATCTGCCGGCGTTTCCCGTCAACCTCCACCCACGCTGTGACTCGCCTGGCATGAGTATTGTTGGTGAGCATGATCTCCTCATCGCAGATTACCTCTCCGCTGACCTCTCGCTTGTCCAAGAGATCGAAGACCATTCCTTTCTTTTCCCGGCCCACCCAGAAGACACCGCGATCAGAAAGCTCACTCAGATGTTTCCAATCGTTGTAAGCGCGGTCAAAAATCACGATTTCCCCGTCTTTAATCCCGGCGCAGAGCTCCCAGGCGCAGCGGGCATCATTATGCTTGGCCGTATCGACGATGGCAAAGCGGGGGAGCAGACTCTCCATATCCAATCGCATATGCGTCTTGGCTGCTGCTTTACGCCGCCGATGTTTGGCCCAGTCCATTGAATTGGCCACCAGTTCGATCGTGGTCGAATCGATGATTTGAATCGATCGTCGAAAACGGCGAAGGGTCTTCGGGAGTTTCCCCCGCTGGTATTGCGGTAGCGTCTTTTGCAAATGCTCAAGCACCGACCAGAATAGCTTTTCAGCCATTGCTGCCGGACGAACTTTGTTCGCATGAGAAAGCCCGTTACGACTGGGAGCCTTCGCGCCCCGCAAAGCCGAGAGTGAACCCGAATGAAGTCCCAGACTGTCACAGACGTCGTTTAACCCGAGACAACGAGTCAACTGAGCGTAGATCATGGCGACAACATGGCTCCACGGACGGAAACTTCGTGCTCTATCACCTGCTCCTGTATCACGTGCCAATTGGGGCACTAAGTGTGGAGGTATATGATTGCAGATCTGCCTAAGAGGTCTAGGGAGAGTGATGGATTGGTGGCGAGGCGTTCCATTTGAGCGGGCAACGAGTCCTCTTCGCCCCAGTCCGAGAGGAGCTTGAGGTTGACACTTCTCAGCAGGGCTAAATTGATAAGCGCATGGGTGTTGTTGAGTCGCGTCCGATCTTCCCCCTGCGTGGCATCGCGACGCCAGTGGTTGCGGTTCTCTACTCCAGCCCAGTGGCTGCGAGTGAGATTGATCCACTCTTCCGGGGTTCGCGCACCGGCCTCTTGACTGCTGAGGTAGTAGCGCGTTTCTAGGCTGGTCTTGCCACTCCGTTTTTCGGTGCGACGGCTTTGGATGTTGACGATGGTTTTACTGAAGGCGAACCCCGTCGCCATGGGAAGTGCGGGACACAAGGTGACGGTTCTCTCTTCGATTCTGCCGTGCCCTATACTGGTTTGGGTAAAGGGGGGGAGGCCAGGACCTCTTGCCGAGCCAGTTTGTGGAGATTTTCTTGGTTGCCTTTGATCTGAAGCAGGTAATCTCCGCCTTTTTCAACGATCGTGCGGGCCTGGTCACGCTGGCAATGGAGGGGATCAGCGGTGATCGTTTGGTTCTCCAGATTGGGGACTTGAGCCAGGAGCGTTTTCGCTGCTTGGAGTTCGCACCTTTTCGTGCCTTCTTTCTGATCCATGATGGCCAGAGCCACCGGCGCACCATCTTCGGTCTGGACCAAGCTGACCATGCCGACGATATCCCGGATCATCTTTCCATCCATCGCCAGGGCTCTGGGGAGTCGATCTTGATGCTCAGCCAGCCATTGGTTCAAGGTCTGGGCAAAGGCCTCAGGGTCCAAACGGGTGAGCACTTGATAGAAGACGCTGTAGCTGGGAACTTGGTAAAAACCCGGACTGCCTTTCTTACGTGGCAAGCCCAGCTGCGAACGCTGTCGAGGGTGTAAGCGTTGAGCAAAGCGAGCCACTTCGGTGATCTGGCGTGCCCCTGAAAGCAGGGCCATAGCCACGATGCAGAGCACCGAACCAATGCGGAAGTGATTATTCTTGGCTCTGGGGTCAGGCGCGTGGCGGAAGACTTCAAACAAGCTTCGTCGCATTGGAGCTGGCAGGGGCATCACTCCGTTTGGAGCCGGGACTTTACCCTTCATTTGCTGAGGGCCTAAGAGGGTCTGGCATGCCTTCAGGCAAGCCCGGGGAGTGAACTCTTTGACCCAAAGTTTCTTGGGATGATCATTGCTTTGGTAGTAATCGGCATAGTGACGCTGATTTCCCGCACTGAACCCCAGGGGGATCCATCCCGAAGCTTTGTAGCAAGTCCCTTCGAACGTTTCAGGATTGGTGAATGTCTCGGCGATCAGAGGACGATAGTTGAATGACTGTTCCCAGTGATCGGGCAATTGGCGACAAGCCAACGCGAGGACTTGGGAAGCCAGATTGGGTTCGCTGCCTTTTTTATGAAGCAGGAGAAAGCGACGGTTTTGAACGACCAATTTGAGGCGCTCAGAGCGCTGTAGCGAGGTCCAACCGATCCATTGATCGCGATCTCGTAATTTCAATGCAGCGGGCCCCCAAACCAACAGGGCTAACCATTTTCTACCTCGACTGACAATCTGAATCAGAAAATCGCCTATCGGCGGAGTGTTCCCCAAGTAGTGCCGCTTGGCCAGGAGGCGATGAACCCGCGGCTGGTCGGCTTTGGTAGCAATCCGAATGGAGAGTTGAGGCGCATGGCTCTGAGGATTCTCAGAACCTTGGCCTGTGAGTGATAGACCTTTCATCCCGCCTTAACATGCTTCAACTCGGGGCAAATGTCTAGCGCGGAGGGATAACCTTACAACCGCAGTCACTTACACCCTCACAGGAAAATGCCCTG
>WLWD01004999.1_pt1 | contig 24921 bp, 23 predicted proteins | sample 6712731 | NCBI WGS metagenome assembly WLWD01 (sample SAMN12718690, study PRJNA576275) | sponge metagenome | isolation source: marine sponge | host: Mycale hentscheli | place: New Zealand: South Island, Marlborough, Capsize Point | collected 2014-11-01 | reverse complement strand
TTCAATTTTCATTGATTTTACTCGCTACGCGCATGCGTAGTGTACCGTACAATATAAACCGTACAATATGGGAGAATACAGAACGCTCGCGTGATGCGGAAATATTCAAGTAAAAATATCAAAACTGCAATAAATATATTTATAAAGGTCATGATCAACAGCCTCATCCTTAGGGGTTTTTCTTATAAAAGAAATAGAATGGACGACGAACTCAAGTAGTGGTAACTCTCACCTTGTAATTTCCCAGCCACACAGGTAGCAGGAATGCATGTGATCAAACTTCTCCATGTCAGCCAGGCTACACTAGAACCACTAGCTATGCAACATTCCCACAGAGTTGTTGACAGCCTTTCTTGCTACCTATGTACTTCCAATGAAAAAAAAGCTGTTTAGGCGAAGGGTTGATCAACAAATCTAAATATCATGGAGTATACAATTAATATACTGTGTGTTGTGTTTGTAAATAGGATATATAAATCTTACAGTGTTGATTTATTGTACCTTAATTGATATAGTAAAACTGAACCTGGATCATGAATTAAAGCACCAAGAGGTGCAAGCACTCAACAATTTTGTGCTAACTACATGTCATTTTAGGTAAGAGATCAGCTTTTAAAAATTAATCAATCTGAAAAGAAAAAAAGAATTTACAGCTATGTAGTATGAATAGAAAGAAAAGGAAGATACTGACAAATTGCCATGAAGTAACAACTAGACCCTCACTGAACACCGGACTTGCCCAACCCTGGGTAGGTTTTTAAACTTTTTAGACAATACTGTACTATAAAGGTGCTCGTGACGAGAACATATTGCACACACATGTGCTTCACTGGAAAAAGAACTGTGCAATGTTCAATGAAAAGTACCAGTGGCATTTATCAAATCATTTTCTTTGAAATATTGTGAATTGCTTTTTTCCTTAGAACTCGAAATATGTCCTAATTTTTGAGTCACAAAACTACACCTATAATAATGTATGTATATATAATGTAAAGATTTTGCTTGTAGATGAAGACTTAGTAGCTATTTTTATAGGGACTGGCATAAAAGTTACTGTCTTTGCTATTCACTTTAGAATGACTGACAGCCATGCTATAGGTTAAATATGCACATATATTGGTTGACTTACTGACAGGGTTAGTGAAAGATAGCCGAGTTTAGTGCCATCAGCTGTCCTTCCCAAATCTGTCAAATTATCCCTAATCAAGTCACCACTTAGTACTGTATCCTAATGCACACACACACACACACACACACACACACACACACACAAACACACACACACACACACACACAAAACATAACGGGTAAAACTTACACATCACACTTCTACAGATTAATACTTTAAATCTTCCATCAAGGTATCACCTCATCACTACTCGATTTTACACATTGTTTTTATTTGTTATTAAAACAATGTGTGAATCACTTGGATGTAGTTGTAAAGTATGCTTAGTATGTATATGGTGTTAGAAAGTTATCATTTACAATATATAATTTTATACTCACTCTCCCTAGTACCCTAGAACTTCTGTTTAAGATATCAGATTTGCTTAAAATTTAAGTAAAAGATAAGCAATATTTGATATATGACACAGGCACCACTTATTGAAACATTAATGTTCACAAGGAAAAAATAAGCACAAAAGTCTGGCAACTTAACGTAGTACATTTACCTGGATACGTATGTGCGGGTATGTGTGTGTGTGTGTATGGACAAAAGTTTCAAACATTATACCATTTGGAAAAAAAAAAAAAAAAAAGGAAACAATGTCTACAGCTATTCTTATCCCAGCTTTTCAATTCTTGCTGGAGTACTACAAGGAGCCTGTCTGTTCTTAGTCAACAATGCCAAAAAATTCACCATAAGTTTAAGAAATATAAACCTTGACCATTCTTGTACTGCAATATACTTGGCCAATATACATGTATATTATATACCTACCCATATAAAGCATAGTTGAATACTGAAGGTTTGCACCATTGTTTTCTTTATAGCTAGTATACATCGTACTGTTCTCATCTAGTAGAGAAGTGAAGTGCAAGCAAACCAGTGTGTACCCTGATGTGACTACTACATATAACTAATTTGGGGAATATACCGTGTAAAAAACAATAATTCACCCAACAGGATAATTTGCTATTGAAGCCGACCAAATTCAAAACGATTATGACAATCTTTATTATTATATTGACCTCTCACTTTCAGAAGTGACCGGGAGCAAATTAAAAAGTAACCATGCAAGTATTTAGAGAGTACTTGATTACTTCTCCTACAACATAGGCAGGCTCTACTCTTGGGTATACTGGAATTACCATGGCACACAAATAATTGTGCTACCAACCCAAGTGCTAAAGCTATAGTCACAAGCTAGAAAAGGACACAATTTATTGTTCAGAGGAACTGAATACATAGATATTTATCTTCCTCCTGCATATTAATTGGGCGAGCGAAGTGAGACTCTCACTAACGAGTCTCAATTGAGATTTGGTATATGTATAATATTATAATTATATATATATAATATTCAATGCGTGTCCAGACATTTACTTTTATAAATGAACTCTGAAGCACATCACTAGTCATATCCTTCCTAAGTAGTGATGTGCTTCAGCACAAATGGCGAGCGAGCTGGTCTGACTGAAATTTTAATTTTAATTTTTTGTTAGTTAAATATTTTTTAGTTTATTGTTCTTTAGCAACACACAACACTTTTATACATACTTGTCCACTGGATATACCAGCACAGATCTGCGTTGTATTGAAATTGTGACTTGACTATTGGACAAAGGATTTTCAAGGGGTAAGCAATCTAATTTCCAAGGATGATACGGGTAAGGATCGCTAAACTAACGGTTTTCATTTAAGCTAGTCGCCTTTCCAAATTACGCTCAGTTCAAAATGCTCTATTGCACAAGAGCTCTAGTAGATATAGCATTACGTTGTATTCTCTTAGTGACTTGACTGTTGGACTTTGGATTTTCAAGTAAGAACAAATCTGTTACGTAAGGCGTATAGCAATGATGAACAGCGCATTGACGAAGTTAACTTACTACCCCCGCTAAAAAAAATAAAATGAACTCGGCTTACTTTGGAAGACCAAACTGCGAACGTCTCTCCCATCCAGTCGCCGTAGCTCTTTGCGTTTTTTTCTAGCATTATTTCAAAGTCTTTTCTCCTTGCGCTCGCGCTAATGTTCATATTTTAAAGTAGCCTCCGGGGGGTGGACACGCATTGACCTCTTTGAACTCTGCCATATATATATATATATATACACCAAAATCTCAATTGAGACTCGGTAGTGAGTCTCACTTCGCTTGCCCAATAATATTGTCAAAACTCAAACCAATACTTGTAGCTACGCCTTGAACTAGTCAAGTGTCAATTTGTCTTAATTAAAGAAAAGGGTATTTTAAAGAGATTAACTATTAACTAGTCAATTGAAACATGCATCTAATACAGCACCTGCAAAATAAGCCTGAGAATCAGGCAATTAAAAAAATAGTGCGAATTTTTCTAGTACAGTACAGGGCACTAAATAGAGTTCAACAACCCTCTTGATTGTTAAGCTTTACCTGGCACAGCTCGTATTTAAGCAATTCTATATACTTACTTGAGTTCCTTCTTCTTCGTTAGTTAATCGAGATCCTGGAGCTCTACCCGAAAAAGCAGAGGTATACGCAAACGAGTGAGCAGGATCATACGCAGAGTGGGCCAACAGGTGACCGTGTCCTGCGTGTCCTCCGCGCCAGGAGGACACCGGAGTCGCCGTCAGGGATGACATAGGGTGAATAAGACGGCCAAAGGGCAGGTTCTTACAAGACGGGGGTCCCAAAAGAAGTGCAAAAGTCCGAGCGCACCATTGTTGCAACGGTAACCACGGTAACCAAACGCTACAGCAATTTCCCGCCGCATTCCCGCCAATTATTGGGTGGCAAGGGTGCGGCGGAAGTTATTGAAGAGGGAGTAAATTTATTGAATCCGGGGCTTCTAATGACCAAACAATAAGATTTTCCCCCGGAGTCATCCGAGGAATGCGGAAAAGGTTCGGGCTACAATAATAAAACAGGCGTAGCTAAATACAATTTTAGTAGTGAGGTTGGTCTGTGCTGCGAGAAGAGCTACCCTAGGCTCAAAAGAAGGTGGACCAGAATCTTTATACCGTCATGATGGCTTGCAGTTCAGCTGCAGAACGTGGTATAGAGATGGACACGGGACGTTTAGGTGAGCCCGGTCTCCTAAAGACGTGTTGCAATGTAGTTGTTATAGCTACACTCTAGACCTTTAAAATGGAAAGTGGAACATAGCAGCGGTGCTTACAGCTCATTGATCCTTCCCAGCTAAAGGATTGTTCTTGCACCAGCTGACAACAGAAGCCTTGCATGGGGCTCTGAAGGATACTCAAGGTGTAGCTAGTTTTTAAAGTTACTTTTTCCCCAAACCATTTGTTGACCCCAAGGTGCTCCAAAATCTTGCAGTCTTTCTTGTAGTAGCAGCAGTCATGCTCAAAATACGTTTTCCTGGTGTGATTATTATACAAGAGCCTCTGCATAGTGTATTACAGTTTATTACAACTCAGAATGGGTTTGCATTTGGTTCTTTACTTGCAGGCTCAATTACATTTAGTGGCTGACAAGATAGTTCTTCACAATTTCTTTCTCAGCCTTCTTTTACTCATTAAATGTATTCTCTCTCTTCACAGGTTTTTTAGATTAAAAATATTTGGTCGCCACCAGGAATCGAACCCAGGACCGCTTGTATAGCGCACAAGCGCTCTGCCACTATACAAGCCTGTGACCAAATATTTTTAATTCTGTATAGTTTTAAAAGCCTGTGAAAGAGAGAGAATACATCTAAGATAGTTCTTGCTTGTTGTTGATCTTGGTTTCCTTGCTCACTTGTATCTTTGTTGCAGATAATGTTATTTATGACTTTTTCCTCTTAATCAACACCATTCATAACTACTGCTTTAATCAAAGGTCATGGTATAAAAATAGCCAATTTGACCGCGTGCTTGTATTAGAATAGACACAGGGGTTGTAGCTAGAGATTAATCCGCTGAGCTGAGATGTGTTAATATGATGCATGGCAGAATATTACACATTTCTCACCTTTGACCTGCTTTTGGAGGGGGAGAGAGGGGGAGGGGAGAGTGAAGTGAGGTTGCTGGGAAGTGGAACAGTGAATATGGTGACCTTCAGTGAGCTGGTTGAAAAAGTTCAAGTGTTTTGTTTTTTCGTACTTGACCCTATAGTCTACACTGAGCTAAATCATGCGTGCATCCCAAATATTCATTTGTTTGTCAGTGTGAGTTGAAGTGTATCCATTCCTTCTGCCTAATTGCAGAGTGCTACTTGATGTCCAAGTTGTTCATAGTTTCTCTCTACGGTTTAGTATGACCACTTTGTGTGTGTGTGTGTGTGTGTGTGTGTGTGTGTGTGTGTATGGATAGATCACTAATATTGTAGGCTATTTTTGAGAAAATACATACAGTATTAGTGGGAACTATGGGATGGTAACCAAGTACTACGTATTTATGATTTTGCTTACTTTCTTCTTTTCTTTTTATATTTTAAGCACAAAGAAGCATTCTCAGAGTGAAAACCTGTTAATTAGTCTGGCTTAAATTTCTTTTCGAATTCCCTCAGGAAATTAAAGTTGTGGTTTTTAATAATACACTTCTGTTGTCCACAAACCTCCTGTAAGAGAGAATACAGTGTCACTGAATCAGTATTTTATTTATACAGTTGTGCCTATAAAATTTAGAGAATTTACGAATTACAAACACCTAAATGTAAAATCTCGATAATCTTCGCTAACCAAGTGCTGATTTCTTTGTAAGACATTTCATTTGAAATATAATGCTGTTATTGTTGTTACTGTTTGTTCTATTTTTAGAAAATGGAATAGGTTCTATGAATGGAGGAATACATCATCGGCCGACGCCCCCTGTGGGTCCACACGTCTACACAACAATTCAGAGTATTCCGCCCCAGGAGCGGATTTCAGAAGGCGTGGAGCCAGAGGAAGAAGAGCTGAGAGAAGGAAGGAGAGAGATGGAGTATGAGATGAGCCCAGAACTACAAGCTCTCAATATCAGCAATTTCCTGTCATCAGGCAGTGAATCAGGTGAGGCGTATGTAAGTATGTGTAACTGCAATAAACCACACCCACCACCTCACACACACCCCCTTTTTTTTTTAGATTAAGTTTTTTTTCCATGGGTTCTTAATATTTTAATATTCTTTTCCTTGTTGTTTGCATTAATTGATCATTTGATCATGTGATATGCTTCCAGCGATTTCATTGGCCATCCCCCCAGACAGGAATAGTGACCCCTCCTCATGAAACTTCGTGTGTGCATGTGTAGGTGAACTTACTGTGTGTGTGTGTGTGTGTGTGTGTGTGTGTGCATGCGTGTGCGTGCGTCTGTGAGTATAGGCGATGATGAGCAGATATCAGAGACTGTGATTACAGATGTGTACAAGGACCCTCTGGACATGTGCATGGAAGCCATTGAGGATCTTGCCACAGGAATCCTGCGTACTGGGAAACTGGTCATCAACGGAGAGCCAGGAGGTCAGTGAGGGGCGGGGCAATGGGGGAACCAGGAGGTCAGTGAGGGGCGGGACAATGGGGAGCCAGGAGGTCAGTGAGGGGCGGGGCAATGGGGGAACCAGGAGGTCGGTGAGGGGTGGAGCATGGAATTAACCATTGAGGAGTATAACTTGTGGATTTAGTTTGACATGGTTTATAGTGTGATATGTAATTAATATGAAACTGTTGTATAAACTTATTATATTATAGTATCACTCAGTGAGCTAGTCATGCCTGCATACTGTCACAAATTTCTTTCCTTTTTTTGTTTTTTTGTTTGCAAATAGAATGTATACCAAATAGTTGGTAAAATTCCCAAATTTCAGAAAGGTTTTTATTTCAAAAAATAAGTTCTGAAGAAGTCGTTGAAACTTTTGTGTATGGATCTACATGTGAGCAAGCAACACTGCACATGTGCAAGTACTGTATTTACACACTGCACATGTGCAAGTACTGTATTTACACACTGCACATGTGCAAGTACTGTATTTACACACTTCGTGTATTCGCTCCTAATCTTGATGCTGTTGTTGTTTGTACCAGTTTCCTGGTTCCCCTAAGGGCCCATTGGGCATGTTCCAGATGGAGCGGGTCGTGGAATTTCACTGTCTATGCAATAAACATGATCAAATGTCCAGTCTGCCCACGTATAATGCCACACCCTCCCACATGCAGGCAGTGTTGGGAAACCGAGTTGTATTGGTGGGGCAGGACTTAACACTCATTTAATTTCGCTATGATAAAAAATGCAGAAGTCAGCACACACATACATACATGCATGGATCATTGTTGTTTGCAAACCAGTTATGTATTACTTGACATTGAAACTGGTTTTTCATTACCTGTACATTTGCTTTAAGGAAATATTTTATTGAATGAAATTGTTGGAGCATCTTGTAGACTGCTCAGTACTGGTCACTTACTTGCCAAAGCTTCCTCTGCATGGCTGGAAGAAGCTGTATATGAGAAAACTAAATAAATAATTCCTGGTAAAGGGTCAATGCAATGTCTCTGTATTTATCTACACTCACCCTGCATGCAGTTTCACTTACTGCAGTGGTTTTTTCAGTTCTTATGGTATAGACATGTAGACATGTTGTTATTGTTTTTGTTGTTGTTGTTGTTGTTTTATATGTGTTATCTTTATGAGAGGTTAGAGTGCATTACATGAACATCTCCAAGTTTTATAAGTTTTTTATTATTAGTATTATTATTTATTATTGTTGTTGTTTTTGTTGTTAATATTAGTTTATTATTATCATACTCTATTGTACTTTTTTCTTCTTTTTTATTATTATTATATTTTTTGTTGATGTTTTGTGGTAGCTGGTCAACATATGTATATTGAGAGAATACAGATAACTGTATAAACCACATGGCAACCACACACATAGCCCATGGCTCTCTCTCTCACACACACACACGAGCAGAATCGGTTTCAGTACAGAGCAGATGCAGCTGTTGGTGTTCTCTGCATAGCTTTCAAATTGAAAATAACACCCAGTCAGGAATACCACAGGCAGTGTACATACACGCATAGATGGTGAGGCATCACACATGCACACACACACACACGTATATATACGTACTGTGTGTGTATATAATCTATGCAGTATGAATACTATGCCTATTTTCCTGGAATTTTATCCTGTGAGTTCACCATATGGAAGCAGCAGATTCTGGGAAGACATTCCACTGTAGTTTAGAAAATCTAAGCAGTCCTCTATCTCCCACCTACCCCCCCCCCCCCCCCCCCCCCCATTCCTCATTTTCACTTCTTGATTCAATTTAAAGTTTAGCTTCTCCGTAGTTGTTTCAGTATGTTGTTTTTTTTTTCCCCTGCACATTTTAAATGTCAGTATATTGGGTTAATTTGACAATGTAATTAAGCGCTCCGGTATGAGTGGGTGGAACCTCCCAGGAATACCCACGGACAATTGACGGCGAGACTTGCTCCCCAGGTACTGTCACAAGTGCTCGCTTTCAGGTAATATGACAATTGTACTGTGTAACCATTGGACACGCCCATATAAGTGGGTGGAGCCTCCCCGTGATTACCCATGAACAATTGACGACAGAGCTGGACGGCTATGATACTAGATGAAGGTCTACCAGAACCTAGCAGGAGTGATAAGTTTGTATGAAACAACTGATGCATAATGGATTGATGACCTCGTTGAGTCTGTCTATTTCTATATATACCATAAGGAAATATGAATATGCCCCCTCTTATTAACAATGAGTGTGTCCCTGTCATTACCTTTATTGTTTACTGTGTTTTAGTTTCACGTCACATGAATACAAAAGGGGAATGTATAGTTTTATATTTTACAATTAGAACGTAGCTAGTCACATGGGAGCAATCTGATTGGTCCGTTGCATGAATTGATTCAAAGTAGAATTACTCTGTGGCATTTAGAAATCGAGTAAATTGAACACTTATTGCTAACTTGCGGCTTTATTGTCAAGAATCTTTGCTTTTCTTTAGGTTTTAGCTGTTGCTACATTCTAAAACAAATATGTTGAATTGGCAATGTTTAAACATCCTCGGCCTCAAGTAGCGTTATCGCTACGCACGGATGGCACGGCTTGAGGCCTCACACTCCTAAATAAGCCGCTTTACAATATCCTAGTTTGAATACTATAATACATAAAGTCACGACAGAACTTATTTTGCCTCATAAGTATCAAGGAGATTCAGAGAGACATTCGTCATGAGGAGCACTGGAGATGACAAAACATGTTTCCAATGCTTTCATAAACTTTCGTCCATCCACGTGTGTGTGCTACATGTAGTGTGTGGACATACATGTACATGTAATACATTCGTGCATACGTCACAAAACTGTTTTGGGGAACATACGTACTTTGTTAGCAGCTGCTGTGATGTTTTTGTGCGAATGGAGTGGAACAGTTTTTTGTGGGAGGGGTCAAGTTACCATGGCTACGGGTTGATTTGTTATGTGTGTTGCTATATTTGTTTGGTGTCTTGGTAGGATTGGTAGGATTAGTGGGTGAGCTGTTTTTGGTAAACTTGTTTGTGTCCCACCAGACAACGTATTTTCAACATTCAGTGTCATTGTTATGCCACATGTGAAAATATCATAATCATCTTTCAATCTGTTGACAATAAGCTTCCAACTAGGGGGGCGTTGCCGGCATCTGATTATGTACATACATGTATGCTTATTCTGCTTGACTGGTGAGGTAATAATTATAGTAAACTTGTGTTGGCCACCTGGACTGTATATTATTAACTTATCTACATGTATACAATATGTGAAGAGTAAAGTATCAAAGTTTTAACATTTGTTATAATATTGCCATTATTCCCTCCTTTCCCTCCCCTCACCCTTGTCTTCCCTCCCTACCCTGTCTCCCCCTTCCCTTGTCTGTTACTTGCAGACATGACCAAAGTCCAGCCAGCTCTGTTCAACCTCCAGGCCACAGACAAGAACCTGTCCCAGCTCCTCCCTCAGCTCCTCCAGATCCCTTTCTTCAACTGCAGTAAGAATGCCATTCCCATCATAGAAGACGACATATTCGAGCCCAACCAGGATGAGGCTCTCTCTGAGGGACTCATACGCATTGGGGCTCCCGTCGACACGGCCATCTACGTCTTCCTGCGGAGCTTTTGTGCCAAGGGTGCTCGTCAGGCTGAAGAACTTATTAACGTGAGTCTGTCTGAGAACTACGTCTCGTCCACGAGCCTGGCCAAGGTACCCACAATGCCTCCCATTATAAAGTTCCAGTCTTCGTTCAAGGACGGCAAGAGGCTCAGCGAAGGATCGTCGACTCTCACTGTGGAAACCAGCAAGATCAGCACATCCTCCATGTCCTCGGGCATTAGTAGCATGTCTACCACTAGCACCAGCTCATTGTTCTCGAACGGCGGCAGGGGGGAGGAGCAGCAGCAGCAGCGAGCTCACGGCAAGCTGAGACACACGGAGTCCATCATCGAAGAGAATGAGGAGGATGAGCTGAGAGAAGGTGAGAGGAGTCTCGGCGGCATCAAGAGCTCCATCAGTCCGTCTACCATCCCCCCGTATGTGAACTCCCCGCCTCGCTCCCCGAAGTCCCACCAACCGCTCACCCGGACGATCAGCAGCAAGAGCCGTAGGACCAGCATCGTTAAGCCGCCCTCGGTGTCATCCGTGGGCAGAAGCAGCTCGGCAGACTCCGACATCTCAATCAATGAAATCACGCACGTCGTGCCCGGTATAGACCACTGGAACACGAGCATCATCGACAACAACACCATCGTCGCCCAGTACGGGGACCTCCCCTATCCCATCGTCTGGTGGAATCCCAACCTGAAGGTTGATTTCCGCCTGCACACGTCCGTTGGCCTCCTGTCCGGCAGCGTGACGGGAATCGATCACGAGAAGCCGGAGGTCACCCTCAAGATCTTCAACAAATCTCCCAAGAAGATTGGGTTTGCCATACGCTCCACACGGCAATCTGCCGTCTTCAAGTCACACGTGGTGTACCCTAATAAGGGTCTGGAGACAGTCGAGCCATACAAGAGTTGGGAGGATACGGTTGAGTTCTACCCGGGCAGTGCCGATATCTTGGAGATGTTTGTCATCGATCTCTTCTTCTGTACGCTGGACTCCAAGCCTTCTTGGAATATAATCAGGAAGTACGCCATTATGAAGCCGAAGAAATCGTCCGGGTAAGTAGAAATTTTTTTTTGTCCCTTTTACAAGATATAAATGTTGTTGTTGTTGTTGGTATATGTTGTTTGTTGTTGATTGTGAAGGGGTGAGATGTGTGTGAACGTGCGCCTATAACATGGCGGCACTACGTCTATTGATGTGTCATTTGTAATCTGACAATAGGCATTTAAAATGAGACTTTGTGGTGCTTGTTGTGCAATTACAAAAATGTCTCTGTGTTTTGAAGTTTGAATGTTTGCCTTGTTATGTTTCATTGTGTGACGTTTGTGCTATGAAATAAACAATATAATACAATATTGTTATTCAACTTCTGAGGCTAGGTCAGTATATAGTATATGGAGAGTTACATGTCTACGTGTACACAAGGTAGCTCATTATGTTGCTGTAATTGTTTTGTTTGCTTGAGAGGTTCTTTTTGTAATTGGGTGATTGCTTGCATTCTAGAAGTCCGAAGGTCAAGGAAAAAAAAAGAATTTCTAAGCGAAGGATGTCTATTCTTCAAGTGATTAGTAATGGAGTGAATAAGGTATGTATGTGTGTATGTATGTGTGTATGAATGTGTGTATGTATGTATGTATGTATGTATGTGTGTGTGTATGTATGTGTGTTATGTATGTGTGTGCATGTGTGTGTGTGTGTGCATGTGTGTGTGTATGTATGTATGTTATATATGTGTGTGTATGTATGCATGCATGTGTGTATGTATGCATGTATGTATGAATGTATGTGTATGTATGTATGTATGCATGTGTGTATGTATGTATGTGTGTATGTATACATGCATGTGTGTATGTATGTATGTGTGTGCATATGTACATTCTGGTGAGCAAGTAAGGCACATATAAACCTCCTATCCGCCTCGTTAGAGCCACAGCAATACAATTGAATGTATTATGTGTCCCTCCTCGACTTGAACACACTTTCTTTCTCATTCAACTCTCTAGGACGATACTCTGAAGCTGGTGATTTCCCACGGCCTCCAGTGTGTCGTGAAGGGGAGACTTGACGAGGCTGAGATTATATTCAGCCACTCCCTCTATCTTCCCGACTTCCAACGCCTCCCACTGAAGGCCTTCGTCTTCATCTGTCTCGCAGTCATTGCCAACAAGAGGAAGAAGCAGAGGTGAGTGATGGCTGGCGTGTTCACTTTATATTCCATGTATAGTACTGTACAAAAGGAAATTAATAAAGGAGCAATTTGATTGCATTAATTGTAGGGGCTGTTGAACATGCCAGGAAGTTGGTTTAGGATTTGCTGCCTTTACAGCATATTCAGTTTATTATGTTATTTCTAATGTATCAGATACTACATACATACATACATACAGTAATTATTAAGTTTTAATTAACAATATTGGCTGTTAGAACGAGAAAATTTGCTATTATTATGATTATTTCAGCCGAGAATGACTGAATTATTAAGTTGACTGTAATATATACACCTACCTACATACATACATACATACATACATACATTATAGGGGCTGTTAAATAAACTACATAACTCACTTTTATATAAGAGTTTTCATTCAGCGTCATTAAAAATACAGAAGATGGTTAACGATAAGCCAGAAAGTGATGGTAGATCGATACATCATCTTTCTGTATCTCTCTCTCTCTTTAGTCTGGGGATGACTCTAAAACACGTGATGATGGCAGCCGACGCCTCCACCAAGCTAGTGAGCGTGTGCGAGCAAGGTCCCGGCTCAGTGAGGATGCCGCGCACGCTGCAGCTAGTGAAGCAGCTCAAGAAGGAGCTGAATGTGCAGAAGATTGTCAAAGATGAGCAGAAGATCAAGAAAAAGTCTACCAGTAAATGTGTGTAAAAGTGGGGGTTGGGTGGGGGTGTGAGGTAAAACAATGTTTTTGTTGGTAGGTCGTGTGGCAGTTATTACTAGAGTATTGTCGGACATACAGGTATTTCAGTTAGCTCTCTCTCTCTCCCCTGTGGGCTAGTAGAGACAGCCATAAAGGGAGGGAGTGGCATGTAATTAACAAAGTGTTCCAGTCCTGCCCTCTTCTCTAAATCACTTGTTTACCCAATCATAAAGTAATTAGTCATGTCCCCTTTATCTCTCAGTGAGTTACTCCCATTATAATTATGTTTGGAAATTTGAATTTTTAACGATGGTAGGCATTTGATTGCAGACGATAAGTACATGATTTATTTTTCATACCTGTCAGCTCCCTCCCCCTCTTCTTTCCCTCCCCTTTCCCCCTTTGCCTGTTTATCATGCAACAGTTTGTTGCACATCCTGTAGCACAGCTGTGGTTTCCATAGCACCAATACATGCGCTGCCTCAGGTGGCATACACATGTACGCATGCATGAAAAACAGAGTAGCTGTTTTGGTCTCTTTGTTATTGCTTAACAAGTTAACCTTCGCGAACCCCTTCTCTCTGTACTCAAGGAATACTATCTCCTTGTTTGCCAGTGTCCAGTTGTTTACCATAGTCCAAGCTCTGAGAGCTTCTTTCCTACTTGGTCCAGCTGTCAGTAACGTCTCTGTGTTACGTAACTAGTTGCTTAGTACATAAAAGACAATCGACTTTCCCCCCCCCCCCCCCTTTCCTGCCCCTCAATAATTTAATAAACATGTTTCAGTATGGGTGTTTGAATGTTTCAAGACTGGTACATACGTATGTATGTATGTCTATTGAATGCTCCAGAATGAAAAGGTTTGCCATTTCAGATTGGACAGACTGTAATAATGTGCCCTTATCATGGGGCAAACGTGTTCTACTATTTCTGATGTGATAGTATAAGCTTTGATTAGTGAGGAATTCAGCTGCCAGTCTTGCTATTTCGGACACATGCATTTGAAATGCAGGTGCTAGTGCATGTAGCATGTGTGTCAAATGAATACATGTGCTATGAATGTATGACACATCCAGCCCCGCCATGCAGTGTGTGACCATGCACTGTACCAGTCTCATTGCCTGTGGAATCCCTTAGCCTGGAGCAGGAGAGATAGTTTAACTCAATTAGAAATACAAATTACCAGCTGCCTGTGAAGTGATTTCTATCTTTGAGGACCTGCTTTAGGAATGTTAAAAAGGTTTTAGAAGGAGTGGGGAAAAGATCACAGGTCATTTGTTCATTGTGGGTGTTGAGGACAGAAGAATGAGGGGAGAATTGACTGATTGCGATGGAATTGGTTGGAGGCAGTGAATGGATAAATGAGAGCATCCCTCAGTTGGTAAAGGAGTTCTTTGAATTGAAGCATTTTAGTAGGAGTGGCTAAGGCAGTAAAACTTTTTACTATTTTTCTTAATGTCATTTATTTGACCAATTATACTATTTTTATGTCTTCTTGATCACTTTTAATTGACCCATTATGTTTTCTCGATGTCTTCTTCCTGTAGCTGCTGCCAAGTACTCTACTAGGATGGAGACCAAGTTGATAGAGGAGACAGTGACTCCAGCAGGCACTGTCCTGGCCTTCAAGGACACTGTGGTTGTCATCCCGGCCAATGCCGTCACGGAAGACTCCCTTGTCACCGTCAGCACCCTAGACTCCTCCCAGCTCACCTCCGTGCTCAGGACTACGGGCTGGAACAAGATTGCGCAAGTGGGCGTGGTGTTCCACGTTGAGGTGTCTTCCAGTAACACGGCGATGACCCTCTTCAGAGGTACGATACACGTAGAGACCCCCGTACCAGGAGACGTAAAAATCGGCCCCCACTCCGTTCTGCGCTTGATGCACTCTAATTACATGAGGCACTGGGTGGACATTACCGATGACATCTGCTCCAAGGTGACCGTCAACTCCACCTCCGGGAAGCTAGGCATAGACACAAACCTCTCGGGCTGGCTTGCCGTGTCCGTCATTGAATTGGACGAATCACTCATTTCGCAGATGGTTCTCAAGTACATCTCCGCAGAGCCTTCCATGTTTCGCTTCAGCACTTTCGGATTTCTGGACATGGACCATCACAGCATGCAGGTGGCCATCTACGTGGAGCCATGCAAACCCAACGAGGACCTGATGCACAAAGACCTCTCCAAGCCCGCCAACTTCATCCCCATCTCTTTCCCGCAAATCATCCAGGCGTATCCCATGGAGACGCTCAGGATCGAGATCCAGGGTGGGAACTTTGAACCCGACAGCCAGAATGGAGAAGAGAGTCTGGTGTTCGATATGGAGGTCCAGCAGGTCCACAACGATGTCCTCACCAAGTGGGTCAAATTTAAGTCGCCTACCACCAATCAGATGATCAGCGGAAAACTCAAGGTCAGTCGGCGAGACGGGAGCAAAGGGTGGAGCACCTTATCCCACATGAACCTCTCGACAGTAGCAGCGACCATGCCAGATAATTCAACAACTTCTGAACAGTGAAACATTTGTTTGTTTTTTATTAGTGTTGTTTGTTTGTTTTTTCCCCCATGTGTTTGTGTCCTCAATACTTGGTCACTAAAGGATGTAATTTTTAATCGCCATGGTTAATAACTATAATATTGTTAGAGCTGTCTTATTAGCACTTCTATCAGATCACCAATAGCACGGGCTATGACATCATCACTGTGTTGTTATGGACTCTCACTGTCTTTCGTTTGTCTTTAATTATGTTAATGTGAAAACTATCAATTATACTAACAAATAGAGGACAAATTGTCTAAAACAGATTTTCTCCTTGGAATTTTCAGTGGATGCTGATTGCTGAAATGTGTTTGCGTGCAACATCATTATGCATTATAGCCAGTATGTATGTGTACACTACAACAGTCCCCAAATACACACAACCATGTCTGTATAATATACTAAGCCTCATAAGTTTGAACAGACTGTATTATAATCACACAGAGTTGAAGTGTTACACATCTTTTTTTTCTATTTCTTTTTTCTTTTCTTTTTGCAGTGGGAATGTCTATATAATAGTCGCTTTATAAAACTACATAAAGTTGGACATGAGCTTTTGATTTACTAAACGAGACTTATATCAAAAGACATGATTCAGTTCACAGCACTTTGTATATGCCACTCTAAAATTTCAATGTTATTATTAGCTCAGAGTGTCTGTGATCACTGACCAAAGTTGCGACATTTTTTTTTGTTTTTTTGTGTCAATAATGAATAAGAAAGACACCCCCACACACCCACATCCTCCGGTGTGTTGCCTGTTTATTATATATTCATCTCCTTGAAACTTGCCCAATTAAAAAATTGTCCATGACACCGAGTGTTGCCATGGGAGATAATGACATTCACCGTGCTGTAAATACAATTATAAACCAACCAACAAACACAGGTTTCATCTTTCTAATGAATGCACTCCACCAATAAGGACGACCAAAACACACGTGTAACTGATTAGTTTGGTCCGATACACTCCCTGAGGGCTTATAAGCAATTATCTCCATTTACTGTGTACTTGTCTTGATTGCCCACTTACGGATTATATTAAATATGCATACTCAGCAAAGTATAGTATCAGTGGAAGTAGGTAACTTATGTAGCTACAGAAACACGAGAGCAACTACTACAACTATCATTTTAATATTTCACATTGAAGCTCATGTCAGTTTTCCTGCGTTGAAGAAGGCCTACTTTAGTTCTGGACCTTCCGCTGCTTCATAAAGGAGCCAAGGAAGAGCTGGATAGCACCAGAGAGGAGGTGTCATAATCATCATCATCGTCGTCGTCGTCGTCGTCCATGAAGCTGTTAATCGTGGCCTGCGAGCGCATGAGAGTGTCGTTAATGGAGACTTTGGATTGGGAGGGCTTGTGCGGAGTGGAAACTCCGGAATTGGACTGAGGAGAGAATGGAATGAGGTCGTGCATGATACCTGACACGGGATAGGCCCACGTGTCTGTGCGTAGTATCCTGGTGCCGGTGTCGCGGGAAAACTTGAAGTCAGTCGGGAGGAATTGCTTCTTCAGACCCTTTTCAATGCTGTATTGGATCTGTACATTAAGAGAAGGTGTGTGTATGTGTGTGAGTGAGTGCATGTATGTTTGTGTGTATGTATGTGTGAATGATAGTTATATTTAAAAAAATATTCAAAAATTTTTTTTTGGAGAGAATGTCATCAAATGCATGAAAATTTAAGAGAGCTGCTCCGACAAGTCAACAGCCTACACTTGTGCGTATAAAAATTTCTTTTTAAAATCTAGACATTTGGCAGTATAACAAGCATCTTTACAAAAATACACACATGTAAACATGCATAGGAAAACACAAACACAAACAAAATAACTTTCCAAGACACAATATCCTTATAGTCCTAATTGAGACAACACATCTATACCGTATGCAGAATATGTAGCATCAGATAACACTGATCAATCTATAACACTGAGTTACCTGTTCAATCTACTAACACTGAGTTACCTGTTCAATCTACTAACACTGAGTTACCTGTTCAATCTACTAACACTGAGTTACCTGTTCAATCTACTAACACTGAGTTACCTGTTCAATTTACTAACACTGAGTTACCTGTTCAATCTACTAACACTGAGTTACCTGTTCAATCTACTAACACTGAGTTACCTGTTCAATCTACTAACACTGAGTTACCTGTTCAATCTACTAACACTGAGTTACCTGTTCAATTTACTAACACTGAGTTACTTGTCTGACAGTCTACTAACACTGAGTTACCTGTTTGACAAAGTCCGTCTCAGTATTACTATAGCCATTAAACACACTGTCAGCATACACCAGATGCCCATTCATATACATCTACACACACACAAACAACAACAACAACAATAATCAGTAATGGCACACAAGTGGTGAGTGAGTCAATCAGGAATTTTGAGCTGCTCTCCTCCATTTTAGTGGGAGTAGCAACGACATTTAGTGAGCTGACAAATATGAATGAGAGAACATGTTGCAGGGGGCAGCTCATGTGGTCCTAGCTCTGTAGTAGATAGCAGACATATTGTCAGATCCTCAACATGCACACAAACTATTCAGTATTTCATCTAATAATATAAATATTACTTGATTTCAATAGAGAAGTTTTTGTTACCATCGTCATGAAATAGCTCCATCACCACATTGACTGATACTCAGACTAACTTAGTCTCTGCTCATTACTTGCCATCAATAAAATCTAGATTAATCAACAGCCACACGTATATCCTCGCACATTGCCTAGAGCTATAGTATAATCATCCAAGAATGTTTCCTGTTGTTTTAGTGTTAATGTAGCTTAATTAAATCTGATGAAATAATTTAACTTCGAACTCTATTAGTTATAAAAAAAAAATACTGGAGATAAACCATTTCACATCTGTGGATGCTTCATCAGGTGTGGATGCTTCATAAGGTGTGAAACAATTCAAAATTTAAAAGCTGAAAATAAAGCAAAAGCTTGGGGAATCAGTAACATGTCTGAAATAGGAACCAACTCCAGCGTCTGTATACTAGCTAACCCCGAAGAAAAGAAAAAAAATACAATAAAATGAAAAAGAATGAGAAAAATGGAAAATCAACGCAACAATTGATTCCAATGTGGCTGGCTTATGATTAGGTTCATTACAAATATATATGAAATAGTATTAACATAGTAAACAAGGAGTCTGAATAACATATGTGTGTGTTTATTGTGTGTATGTACGTATGTGTCTACGTGTGTTACAATAATTTAATAATTGCAGGCAGGACATCCATTTCTATGTTACGAGCTGAGATATTATGGGATATCTATTCATTCATCCACTCACCATAAACATTCCAGCTCGAGCATTGTGTCTCTTGACTAGCAGTGGCAGACCTTCCTTACCCACTGGCTGGTCCAAGTCATATTTGAATAACCGAAAGCGATCCTGACTCGCCTGTTAGCAATGTATATATGGTGTTACAAAATGATAATACATGATATAGGGGAGGTGGTGATGATGATGATTATGATTATGATGGTAGTGTTGATGATGATGATAACATTATGATGATATTAATAATAATAATAATATGTGACCGTCTACAGGAAAATCGGGCACAACGTGGCCCAGACGAAACATTTTTTTTTTGCACTTACACACTCCTCGGCAAGCAGATATTAATCTCTCCAAGTTTTATCGCCGTAGCTTTAGCCGTTCCCGCTATATATCACCTAACCGTTCTCTTCGTTAGGCTTATTTAATACAATTTAAAGAACTAAATCGATCTTTTTGCGACGTCTACGCATGCCGCGTTGTGCCCGATTTTCCCATAGACGGTCACATATGATGATGATGGTGATAATTATGATGATGATGATGATAGTGATGATATGTGTTGTGTGTGAGTGTGTGTGTGTATGAGTGAGAGAGATGGAAAGAGAGGTGAGTTGACCTGCAGTATTGCAGCCGTGAGAGAACAACTCACCAGCAGACACGGAGAGAATCTGACTTTGTTAATTTGGCAGTACATGGAGTCCACTAACGGTTCACAAGGACACGATCCTTCTCTCCTAATTAAAAGAAGTAACAACCAATGAAAAAATTTCACTACGTATTTATCATGACCATTAAAAAGTCAAACTCTTAAGAATACTGCCCCTCCCACCCTCCTCCCTCGCACATGTAATTATATTATCAACTCCTGTATTTAATTAGTAATTAATAACCACTTCACTAAGGTACGTATTACTGAATGAACAAGTTTAGTTTGCTGTACAATATTTGGTTTCACAATTTCTTTCTCAGCCTCCTTTCACTCATTAGAAAAAATATTTGGTCGCCACCGGGAATTGAACCCAGTACATTAAGCAAGTGGCCCTGGGTTCGATTCCCGGTGGTGACAAAATATTTTAAAAAGCTGGTGAAAGAGAGAGAATACATCTAATGTTTGGTTTGTCTGTTTGCTATAGATATGTATCCACCCGGTTAGCTACACACACATATACAATCATAGTTCATGTGTTCGTCTTACAGACTGGATTTAATGCAGATGACCACCAACTGGTTCTTAGGTACTGATTCCTTCAAGAAGCAATCAAATTCAAGATCAAACACGAATGGAACATGATGCTTTGCACACCTAGTTAACAACAACAACAACAACAACAACAACAACAGGATAACAGCAAGGTAATACCAACCACACAACGACAAAAACATCATGATAACAATAATTGAAGCAACATTATTTAAATAAGTCATATTGTTCATTTTGAATGCAAAGTAAATGCATATTAATAGCCTGTGGCTGACCATACATTTAACAAACCATCCATCCACAAATTTAGTCTTAGGAACTAATCCCATTCCCATGCATGCATGCATGTATGTATGTATGTGTGTATGTATGTATGTAGCTGCAGTACTTACTTGCATTGAGGTAAGGTGGGCAGCTTCTCTTCTAGCATCTTGTGCAGTGCACTGGTGAGTTGGAATAAGAAATGAAGGATAAACTGTGAAACAGTATGCCAGTGTCTTTTACACCATTCAACCACCAGATACAAATAAAAGATGAACAAGCGAAGCAAGTGGGAATTTTTATTATTTAAACTGAGTTGAAAAGCACCCTATTGTGTGTGTGTGTATAATATATATATGCACATTTTCTTGGCAATTAATGTGTGCCTAAATCCATTTCTTTTTTTCCTTTTTTTGTAAACCACGAACAAACACTAACTGTTTACTTACCAGTTTGTTAGTACGTGCTTCACCTTACCAATTATTTTCAAGTTTCTTTTATCACACTAACCTACTGACCCACTTCATGAGCTACCTTACAGGTAGCAGTAAACAGTCCAGTGATTTTGGTTTCTGAAGAAATGGTAGTGGTCCTCAATTGAACAAACTTACTACATATTGTATAATGTAAACAATCAATGAATTATAATTCATTACTCGCTCACCGCTTTGCGTAAAATTTACTATTGGTGCAGTCAATGACGTCAAACAAATGAAATTCAATAAAAAAACGTATGCGGCGTGGGTTGTCAATTAGCCGAGTTGTGATACTTATCGGTAATTAATTGACTTGACTTCAGTTCAGTTTCCAACTCCAGAGAGAAGAGGAAGCTTCAGTCTAAACAGGAAGTCCCAGAGGAAGCAAGCGAACTTCCACATCATCATGTATCACTTTCAATTTAACACACGTGCCATGCGTGTAAGTCCACAACTTCAAGTAGCAAGAGTGGACACCCTGTACTCACTTTCTGTTTGCATTACATCCAATCATTACAGTTTTCCATGAATGCCTGTCAGTCCTGTGTTCAGAACAACTGGCAAGATTGACGACTTTTCAAGCATGTATCAGTTAGATGTATTCTCTCTCTTTCACAGGCTTTTTTTTTTTAACAATACAGAATTAAAAATATCTGGTCGCCACTGGGAATTGAACCCAGGACCGCTTGCTACACACACAAGATAATTACTTGTCTCTCCTTTTATTTTTGCTCACAGAATTGCTTCCAAATATTTAAGCGGTCCTGGGTTCGATTCCCGGTGGCGACTAGATATTTTTAATTCTATATTTTTTTTAAAAAGCCTGTGAAAGAGAGAGAATACATCTAATTTAAAAACAGTGGTTTATAGCTCTACTCCCCACCAACAGCAAAACAAATATAGACAGCTAGGGACAGACCTGAGATATAGTATACCTCACTAGCTCAGCTCACTCACAGGTCCCTAGCAGCACTAAGGTAAATTAGAAAGGATACACAGGGCAGCAAACTTTAGCCTTCTTGCGACTGGTGGCTGACTTGGATTGGCTCAGGGGCCCCTTGAGCTGCAGAGAAGTCTTGGAGGTTGGTTCCAGCAGCATTGCTGATGAGGATGGCCTGGTTTACATTCATGTTACAAAGAATAATCAGAACACAAGCTCAGTGATATTAGGAGCTAGCCTATTCAATTGCGCAATGTCTGTATGGTAAAGTATCATCATTTCTAAAACCTTCACATTATTAACTGGTAACCTTCACATTATTAACTGGTAACCTTACCAGTTTTGAGAGACTGCCATTGTGTCAATATTGACCTTGCTGTCAGCTTGCACTTCCTCTATAGCACTGCCTGTTGGGGTGTGGAGTTTCACATGGTCCCCGAAGGTGGAGCTAACTGGGCGTGAACTGGCGCGAGAGTTGAGAGGGTGCGTGAGGGAGCGTGCTAGTTGCACTCGAGAAGGTGGGCGGGAGTTGAAGCCTGCGCATAGATAAAAACATTTCTCACACCCTAGTAATTAGCACATGTGGCAAGTCAAGAGATTGATGTACAGGTATATGGCAAAGAGACACACACATACCAGACTGAAGGCAGACACACAGATTAAAAAGAGATGTAGCCCTCCCTAGCATAAGATGGACATGAGACAGAATACATGGGGCCAGTGCTTGGGTTGTGTTATGTTTATTTACTGTGTAATAATAAGTACTTCAATTTTAATTTTATAACTTCACAATTTCTTTTTCAGTTGCTCTTTTACAGGCTAATTTAACTACTGGTATTTTTTGTGCTTCAAGCTTTGTCACAGTACTTAAAGTTCAAGAATTATACTAATGAAAACACTGATAGTTGTGCTTGTGCTAAAGCACTTCTCCAAATACTTGCAGATGTGCTTAAAGTCGTTTTTTTTTTTTAAAGTGCTGTCAGCCAGTCTGCACCTTTCAGGCCTAAATACTCTGCCAGTAAGTGTTCCTTCAGTTTGCAGTGGAGATTACTATATAATTGTGAGTTAGTACTTTTAAAATATCTTTAAAGCATTTATTTTGAAAATTCTAAGAGAAAACTCAAGCATTAATGTTTATTAAAAGCAAGTGCTTCGAAGTTAAGTGCTTCAAAGCTCCTTTAGAAAAGTGTGTGTTTAAAACTGCAAGCACAAGCACTCAAATGTCTGCCCTCTGTCTGACTCACACAAATGTCTGCCTTCTGTCTGACTCACACAAACATCCAGCAAAGCAACACCAACAATGGAATTAATAACGAAACACTCGTGAGAGACAAAATAAGAAATCACACGTACTAGTGGAGACGTATCCGAGGGAGCTCTTCACGAGGCGTGTATCTGTCGCTGCTCCCTTCTCCCGTTTTCTGCCTTGAAAGGGTAGTTTAGTGTGAGACAGGGAGGGCGTTGTCCTGCTTCTGATGCCCATCTTGCTGCAGTAGTGCCCCAGCCATTGGTCCACCACATTGTGGACGGATTTACGGCAAGTTGCCAGGAAGTTACTGTACTTGTCGGTCTCGGATAAGAGTGAGGACAACGAGTCGTTGACAGTAACACCTTCTGGATCAACGGACTGCATGAATCATGGAGTGATGGAATGGAAATGTGTAAAGACAGAAGGAACAAAAATGCAACAACAACAACAACAACAAAACACAACAACAGACTTTTACATAGGGAGCTATTTCTACTTATCTGCAGCCTTTTGTGTATTGGATACTCTAATTATACATATAATACATTTTTATTTTTCATGCACATAGCCTGCTAATTAAATACTGATTATATTGTAACAACAACAACAACAACAACAACAACAACAGATGATTTCCCATCACTCACACTGCCATGTTTGCTGCTCCTCCTCGTGGTTTTCTTAGACTTTCCTCCTTTTTGGTTCTTATCAGATTGTGGGACCTCCTCTATGGTTGGCAGTCGACTCTGTAAATAAACACATAAATAACAACAACTTAAATAACAACATTGTTAGACACATAAACGTTGAAACATTAATTTTGACATCATTGATACTGTAGGATAATCAACTATTCAATGATAACAATTAATACACAGTTATAAAGGAAATCTTTAATATACACCAAACTTCACCTCATGTTGCTTTCAGTGTGTACGGTTGTTTGTGGTTAAACTTGAAACTGATGAAGTTTCTAAACTATAGTTAGTGCCATTGCATTAATTAGGTCTAATCTTGGAATAAACAAATGCAATGTGATTAGGTTGTAATGGTGTCAACATAGTTCCAAGTTTCAATATCTGTAGTGAGGCAAGATTCAAAGACTCCTATTCATTAAACAGTAATTGCATCAAATACTACACTGGGTGACTTAATTAATCAATTAAAATGTTGTGAAGAAACTTTGACTCGTCAAAATACTTCAAAGTTATATACTGTCGTTCTAAACTAACCTGAGCAGCTTGTGAGAAGAAGGGAACCTTAGACGAAATAATACCAGCTGACAGGTCCTGTTAAAATATACAGCAAAACAATCATAAAATGTGTTTGTAGATGTACACAAGCCCACAGCAATTCTCAAACAGTTATCTGTAGGCCTGGGCCAATTATGCTCCATTTTCCACTTATTTTGCTCTGCTCTAATGCTTGTCAAATTTACCTATTATGCTTTGAAATTTACCTATTGTGCTCCTATTATGCCCAATCAAATACTCTAATAACGATGGAAAATTAGAGTCATAATGATAGTGAACTTAGATGTTCAAAGAAAATGTACTATGAATCAGTATACTGCTTGGTAGACACTACCTACCACAGAGTCTAAATGTAACCATGTGCTTCCACATGTGTCAGAGCCTCTTCTCTCGTATACCGATGCAAGCTTAGACAACTTTGCATTTCAAAATAAAAAATAAAAAATCCTCAAAAACCACCTATTATGCTGGCATTATGCTCAATGCTTTGGCACACCTATTGTGCCCAAAATTATGCTGGCATAATTGGCCCAGGCCTAGTTATCTGTCCATTCTCAAGCCCACGATGAGATGTGGGAAGTGTGCAGCCATTATT
>WLWD01004193.1_pt1 | contig 24922 bp, 22 predicted proteins | sample 6712731 | NCBI WGS metagenome assembly WLWD01 (sample SAMN12718690, study PRJNA576275) | sponge metagenome | isolation source: marine sponge | host: Mycale hentscheli | place: New Zealand: South Island, Marlborough, Capsize Point | collected 2014-11-01 | reverse complement strand
ATGCTGCCTTCATAAGAGAAGCTAAACTTGCAGCAGCATCAATGCAAAGCTCTCAATTCAGCACTCAGTTAATGACTCAATGTAAAGCAAAGACTACCACAGGCAGCAAGAGATTATTTGCTCACATAACCACAACATGACGCTTAGGGCGTTACACACAAAGCCAAGCCGACTGCTTTCCATTTTCTCAACAAAATTAACCCGAAATTTTAAATGTAGCTCAATAAAAACATAAATCATCATTCTGAGAAGTTCATACCTACCTAATCAACGGTCAATTATTTCCAAAATTGGGATGTGACAGACAGACAAACATACAGGACGACTTTAATAAGTACAGAGAGGGCTAACAACAAAATCCTAGAAAAGATTGGTCATATAACTGTGCCCCCCCCCCCCCCCCCCCCCCCCCAATCAGGCTAGAGCATTCTATTAGCTTACCTGTCTTATGCATAGTGTCAAGAAGAGCCTCCACCAGATCCGCATCGTCTGGCAACTGCACATGCACCAGCCCTAGCTATGTATGTGTGTATGTATGACACAAGAAACACATGAACACTATCATTACTGCACATGCTCTTTTATTCATTAGCTCAATTCCTTTAATTAGCATAAAGTTCAGGGCTAGATCTACATCTCTGATAGAGAAAGGCTGAAGGATGGTTTACTACCTCGGATGAGATCTGGAAAACTCTTCATGCATGCCTGTTCAATATATAACTATACTCTGTTATGAAACTCTGTCACAAAAAATAATTCTACACTTAATTTTTTGTACCGTGTACCCAGAAGCATACAGGCTAAGCGTGAATATCATTAATTCAGCAGAAGGAGGAGGCAGTGTTACGCTTCACTCTTTGACTTAAATTTACATTTCCCATTTCCTAACATCACTTCTACTAAAAAGGTGCAAGTCCTCTATACCAACAAACAAACAAACACAAAACAACCTTAGGTGGACACTACGTATGAATATAGTGATTTGGAAGTGAGTGAACTCTGTACTACATTTTTAAAAATGTTGCCATAGTGTTATGGTAAAGCTCCATAAAAGAACATGTTGACCACCTGTACCAGGTATTATTGTAATTTGAATAGTGTGCAATAATTACGCCGGGCTAACTCCCCTCCATTCCCTGTGCCACTGATGCACTACTTATAATTAGGTAAAGAATTGATACAGTTTTCACAGTACCTTCAGTCTCATCTTTGCCAAGTAGCTCTCTTCAAACTCTCTGTCATACCTAAAGTGAACAGATAAACAAAGTTATAACAATAATGTACTCACAAACAAACAAACCCACACATGCCCACTCACTGGTCCAGCCCCTCCTCTGCCGCGTCTGGGGCCAATCCTCCCTGACTGAGAGCCTCCGACAACTTCTGAAGGTTCCAACGACATATGGACGGCTGCTGGCTGTAGGCATAGCGACCAGTGTTGTCTGAAAGCAAGATAAACAACAACAATAACAACAACAAAATCAACCCATAAACATTTATATGTACTACCATGTACCATATGCATATAAATTATATCTACATACATGTATATACTACCACCACTAGTACATGTGACTCAATCAGACATGTATCATCACACAATAGACACGCCCACTTCAACAATATTGGTCCAGTGTTACCAGTCCCATACAGATATTCCACATCACACAGTCATGACTTCACTGGTAAAACACACTCTCTTTGTGGTAGCATTGCATACAAGTACTATTGTATTACTCAACTCTAGCCGTGAGTCAATGTAACATAGGTCACAGAATTTCTCATGTCCATAATCATAAGACCCTTTACCATATTATGACATCATACGACAATATCTCACATTGTTTACTGACAATAGAATGTTGCTAGGGTGCACACTCACTTGATAGTAAAAATGATAGTTAAATTAATACAGAATATGAGCTTTATGGAAATAATATGGTTATGCTGTCTTTTTCATTCTCCCCAGATGGGGAAAAAAAAAGCCCATACTTCTCTTGAAATTATTCAAATTGTGTACTGTGCGCTAACATTCGAAACTATGTAAGTTCCCTATTCAGCATTGTAATTGCATAGGGAAAATGCCAAAACTTGTGATAAAATCATCTGTAGTTCTCCACTGAAAGCTACTCCAGTAAGGATCCTCTAAAAGGTTTCAAAGAAAAACTGTTTGGAGTGGTGGTAGTAACACTAGCACTGAATTTTTACTCAGTAACTACATTGGCTCGATTTTTATTACGCATTACGTCACAATGTGATCAGGCCATAGCTCCACCCACTAAAGTCATTCACCCACTGATAACCACAACTATTGGAAGTTTGCCTTATCCATTAGAAAGTGACCCAACCCACTTTATTTCTGACCACACCTACCCGAGCCGTTGCAAATGTGCCCAGGGTCGTATCTGTCCATAAACCCGTACGGTCCGTAGTCTATAGTGATACCCAGAATACTCATGTTATCCGTGTTCAATACTCTACAAACACACACACACACACACACACACATACACACATATATATATATATATATATATACAGTACATCTTCAACCTGTGTATGTTATGGCTCACATGGGTAGCTTGTATACACAGTACAAATTATTGGCACTAGTTAGTGAATATCATTACTCTATATAATAATGTGCTTGTGTGTCAGTAACGATGATGACTGACAGTGTGTATTCATGAATAAATCATGAGCTTAAATAGTTTCGTACGGCGGCAGCGGCGTTACACGAATGGGTAAAGTGTCATCACATTCAGCAGACCCTTGTTAATTGTAACTAAAAGTGGATGTAATAGTAGACGAGAGAAGGCAGCATAGGTTTCAAAAAGGAAGGCAAGAGTAAGAGAAGGCAAAAATAAGAGAAGGCCAAAGTACGAAAGAGAAGGCAAAAGGCAATTAATTGTAAAAAGCGGTTGGAATGAGTGAGGTAAGGCAGCGTAGGTTCAAAAGAGAACGGAAGAAAATGAAAGAATGCGAGTAATTAGCTAATTGTTGGAATCGACAGTAAAGGCGACTTCAGTTTCAATAAGGAAGGCGAAAGTACGAAGAAAAAAAAGGCAAAAGTCCACTATCATGATAGAAGGACAGAGAGATTCAGAAGCAGGAGAGGTAGAAATAGCTGAAGAAAGGAAAGAGAGCAGGAGAGGGAAACTTATGTAACGTTAACCAATGGTAGAGAATGATAATTAACTGAGCAAGATAACTTGTGCTACTGCATTCTTACTTTGCAATACGTCAAGCGCCACTGTGTGGCGGGTACTTGCTAGTAAAGTAGTATTAGATACTAGATATCCATAGCATTTCTCTACGAACTTTGATTAATAGTGTAAGACTTGATTGAACCTGGCAGTAAAGAATGTCAACCGTTCATGGTCACAAAGTAACCCATCTACAGTAACTTTTTTCAAATAGCTGCTATGACAACTAACATAACCTCATTAGTCCAAGCCTTCGCGAATCATCACTTTGAGAAGGTTACACCAAAATCTCTCCAAAATGTATCTCTCCCTCTCTCTCTCTCTCACCCACTCACCCATGGCAGAATCCCACTGTCTGCCAGTGTGCCACTAGTCGGGCAGTTTTCCGGCATACTTCGTGGAAGAAAGCAGCTGTTCTGGACTCCCTGTTGTCAGGATGAGCCTCCCACACCTATTCATAAATATACAAACACACACACACAGATACACAATAACTAGTGATGTGCTCTAATAGCACAAAATAGCGAAGCGAGCGATGCATGTTCCCTGTAATTGCAGCTATTCCATGCATGCTTGGTGTGGCTACAAAATACTGTCAGATTCTTTACTTTGCTACCTGTTTCTGTTTCGTTTTAGCTCTCCTCCTCCTTGCCCAGTCTTTTTCATTTCTTATCGCTCTCCTTACTAATTTTTCTTCAGGAGATTCTAACGCCCTCAAAGCTCTAACGTTTTGTCTACTGGGCATCGCTACTTCGTACGGCGGGTAAACAAAACAAAATGTTGCTAAGAAGGTTACCCGGCCCGCGCAAGCGCGTAGGAGAAAGGGTACACACGTACGCCCACGCAAGAACAAAAACAATTTCTAGACCTAAATATATATATATATATCGCGAACTCATTAGAGAGTCAGCTCCGCTCGCTTCGCTGCATTATAAAGACAAAACAGATAAACACACACACACACACAATTACATATATTTTAATAGTACCCTACACAACACAATTCAATACTATTTATTGTTTAAAGCAAAACTTTGGCCATGTTTGAGATTTGCAAGTCTGGTAAAGGGTTTCACTGTCACACCAGCCTTCTGAAAAGTCAGCAGGCCAGTAACTGAAGGAGGCCACATTTACCAAACAGAGTTAGCAAAACAACTACACTGCCTCCACTAATAAACACATGAACCAGCTACATATGTAAGTTTCTACCTCTCAATCCCATCCTAACTAAAGCACAGACTAAAAAGAAACAGCCAGAACAAGTTTTATAAAGTGGAAAGAATCTAACTAACTTCTCCCAATATACATAATTTAAGCACAGTTTTACTTGCCTCAGGGTAGAACCTCTGAATGACATAGTCGGTGAGTTTGTGAAGCAGATCAATGTGTCCCACACTAGGTCCCACCCTACCAGTGGTGGGGTCCATGCACTTGAATATCTCAAAGGAACCAAATCTATGTATGTACGTAAGAAAAGAAACATTTAACAATATTCATTACCTGGCTGGCAACTCTTCTGTCCACTAGCTCAGGAATAAAACCACAATGCTAAAACAACTATAATTTGAGGAAGAGAGAGATGAGAAATTCACATCTTTTAATCGTTACAATTATTTATTTCTCAATACGGCCATTCCACAAGTGCTCGCAATAATTGTATAGGTGCTTCTATCTCTCCTATCCATAGTTCTAGTCAGTTTGTATGAAGTGAAATGGATACACCTCATTCACTTATTAGTGCTCAAGGAGAACATTGCTAGTCTTCCATCAGACTTTAACCCTTTCAACGTCGTAACCGCATATATGTGGGCGAGAACAGGTCCGCGTTCTCCAATAAAAAATAAAAAAATCTATTTGAGATTAAACCATCATTTCTTTTTTATGCGTAGAGTAGGCATTGTACTTCCTTTAAAAATATTGGACCCGCACCAGTAGGTTACACTTTTTTTTAATTGTCTGAAAACGGAGATCGAGAAATTTTTTTGACCAAGAATTGTCAGGACACCGAGTGCCTAAATTTTTTTGTTGTCTACGTACTTCAAACACTCAGAATAGAAAGTATGAAGCCTATAGAGAGTCCCTCAGCATTTTGGAAGAAAACGGATAAAGTTTTTCCTACCGGACGTCGAGAACAATCTATTGGGCTAGTTCCTCAGAGTCTCCTGAAACCTGCAGTAGGATGGACTGGTTCCGGTTTATTTTATATTCCTGGCTGTTTGATTGTGGATTTTTTCAGTTGCTTTGCGGTAGAAATTCAAAAATCAAAATATTCTAAAAGACGTCCGAAGTGTTGAAGAAAGTCCGTGTCAAAAGGGTTAACAGAAACTGTATAACACAGGAGCAAGTATAATAGCCATGTCTCATCATGTCAGTGTATCTAGTCCTGCCAGTCTAGTGATACTTCTTGTAGTCACCATATTCTGGATAAGTAGACCTTCACATGAAGTTGTGTCACACCACCTGACGAAATTCACAACTCTGCTCACCACACACGACACATGAATATTGTTCCCAGCTAGTGAAGTGAATAACAGACAATAGTGCGATGACAACACAGTACTGTGTAGAATATGAAGCGAATACAGCTGCAATCTGATACTCCATCAATACATTTTCTATTAGTAAATTACACTTGCTTGTATACCTTATGAAGGACGGTGCTATCCGAGTGATGACAGTAGCACGCTCCTCAACCTCATTGCCATTATAATGGATGTCTCTAATTACATAGTCCTCCGAAGTAATGCACGTGCCAGCTACACATATACACACACACATACGTATAAAAAAATGCACATACACCATATTATTTCACATATACATAACACAAATGCACACACATACATACTAACATATAAGAAAACCATTTGCTAACCTCTAGTCGTAGGCACTCCAAGATGATGCATAGCCTAGGAAGAAAAGATAACAAATAAACAAGTATACATTCATACATGTGTAGCTACATGTATAGGAAGAGAGGACAGAAGAACAAATAAAAACACAAGTTCTTATAGATAAGTTCTTATAGATAAGTTCTTATAAATAAGTTCTTATAGATAAGTTCTTATAGATAAGTTCTTATAGATAAGTTCTTATAGATAAGTTCTTATAGATAAGTTCTTATAGATAAGTTCTTATAGATAAGTTCTTATAGATAGGTTCTTATAAATAAGTTCTTATAGATAAGTTCTTATAAATAAGTTCTTATAGATAAGTTCTTATAGATAAGTTCTTATAGATAAGTTCTCATAGATAAGTTCTTATAGATAAGTTCTCATAGATAAGTTCTTATAGATTACTCATTGGGAGACGATCACAATATGGGAGCGGCTATACTACACCACTGACCTCAGAGCACAGGAACTCTCTAATGCTGGACCTGAGAACCTTCCTGCCGTCTGCTGTACGAGAATATGGAGTCTTGCCAGATCCTTTCAATTGAAGCTCCCAACACTGGCCACACCCATTCTCTATCTCACCTAGGAGACTAACATACATCACAGATATGTAGCACACTTAGTTAATAGTAAAGTACTCATGAATGGCACTTGAAACAAGTTTGTGTTGATGTTTTGTTGTTGTTGTTGTTGTTGTTTTGCTTTTTTTTTTTAGATATTCTTGAAGGAATTAAAGTCATGATTCAATTATCTGCTGGTTCTCCTCTGTAGTCTTCCTTGAAGTCAACGTGGTATTGGTAAACACATGTACAGTGCAATAGAACAGCCATGCAGTCATGTGACAGTGCAATAGAACAGCCATGCAGTCATGTGTCAGTGCAATAGAACAGCCATGCAGTCATGTGTCAGTGCAATAGAACAGCCATGCAGTCATGTGTCAGTGCAATAGAACAGCCATGCAGTCATGTGTCAGTGCAATAGAACAGCCATGCAGTCATGTGTCAGTGCAATAGAACAGCCATGCAGTTATGTGTCAGTGCAATAGAACAGCCATGCAGTCATGTGAGAGTGCAATAGAACAGCCATGCAGTTATGTGTCAGTGCAATAGAACAGCCATGCAGTCATGTGAGAGTGCAATAGAACAGCCATGCAGTCATGTGAGAGTGCAATAGAACAGCCATGCAGCCATGTGACAGTGCAATAGAACAGCCATGCGGTCATGTGTCAGTGCAATAGAACAGCCATGCAGTAATGTGTCAGTGAAATAAGTGAGAGTTTGGGTAGAGTAAAAATGGCAGAGCGTAAACGTACGTATGTACAGTGAGAGTAAAATGGTAACTAGATTTATTTCGTAAGTTTTGGTGGAGTTTGAAAGTGAAGCTTGCTTGAGTGAGTCATTACTAAGCATAGCATATTTTCTAATAGGAAAATGTCGGTGACATTGTTAACCTTTGGAGCTGATAGCACTGGCACAAAATGGGATGAACATTCTAGGGTTTTTTTAGCCTCCCTCCCTCCCCTCCCTATCCTTCAAGCATGTAATGTACCTCAACATATACAAGAGTACAGACTACAATTACATTTGAAAGAGAAATTTTGAGCGTTTGAGCCTGTTCTATTATATAGCAAAAATTAACAATAAATTATGCAGAAATCCCACAGGTTCCACCAGTTAAAAGGTCAGAGTACAACAGACTTACATGGCACAGCCATCTCCAAGTTGTCCAGAGAAATGGCCGAACTGATGACCGCAATAGCAATGGGAGGCTGGCTCAGACCCGGGCAATATTTTGTTGCCACTCAAAAACTCCACCCATTCTGGCTTCTGAGCTACTCCAGGAGGTATACCCAGTAGAGATAGAGCTGATTGAGAATGACAGACAAGAGATGGGTTCTTCAATGGAGTGGGATTCACCAGTGAGAAACATGCACCTACACATACACACACACAACATAACACAGACTGTACACTTCCACACATGATAATGTAAAGCCACAAACAAGCAAGAGTTTTCTATAATATGTAAAAAAAAAAATATTATGAGTGAAATCATTGGCTCATAGCAGAGAAAAGGTGAGATGACGGAATGAACTGTGTCTATAGCAAATACATTCGCCACCTATTTTAGTGAGAGTTAGGATTGAGGCTGATATGATGAAAAATTCCAGTAAAATTGCTTTAGTTCTATTTACTGTGGCTAACATTTGTAGTTACCTTGCACACTGCGCACATAGTTCTCCTTGGTCGTATCCAGTGGAAGGTTCTTTATAGCACTATTCACAAACTTCAGTTCCAGTGTGCCCGGCACACTGGGCTGGCTGCCACTACCTTCAGCCATCGAGCTATCACCTTTCAATCGCGCATTAATACAGACTGGAACTCCTCTGCTTTTCCAGAAATTGTTGCAACTGGATATTATGAACGGAGCAACTAGAAAAAGAGGCCTCCCTAAAATCAGCATCCACACTAAACTGCTCAGTAAGCGAACATACAGACGACCTTTTACCTTGGAATTATAAATACCGCGACCCTTTACCCAGCGAAATATTTAGAATGTACACAATTACATAATTTTATTCGTGTTTCCCGAAAAGTAGAATGAAATCTCTACTTAATAAAATGGGCTTCACCTGTGTATGACATAAGATTGATATCCAGGTTCCACTACATATCTCTTTCTACAGTGATGTATGTAGCTATAGCTACACACTTTACTTCAAAATATTTTAAATTTCATACTGGGTAGCAATGTACATAGAGGAGACCCGGTTACCATCTCAGACTTAAATCAGTTCGAGGTGTTGCAAAGCACTAAACTCTCCTAGCGCAAGTAAGTACAAATAAACTGATGTATTCCCTTACAGTGCTTGCTTCCAGCAAACCGCGTACTGCGCGCTTCATTATAACTGTCGTCCATTACCGAATGGGACTCTGGTTGCGTAGCAACTTGCGGTCGATATAAAGGGAGGCGTTCGTAGTCAGACGCTAGAAATAAAGAGCAAGTCTCCAAAATGTAAGAGCTTTCATGATTTCATTTACAGCTAATTTGATTTTTTTATGTTTTTTTAGATAGTTAACGGAGCAAGACCAATTTATAGCAATTATATATATCGAACTTTGGCATCACCAGGTACGATATGGGCAAGATAATAGATTATTCGATTCTCTGTTCTTAATAAATGTAGTAAACATAATAAGGAAGTAAATGGATAAGTAAATAAATTCCAATAAATAAGATTATAATTAAGTAAATGAATAAGTAAATAAAAGTAAATGAATAAATAGGAGAGTTTAGAAGTAGAAAGTTAATAAATAAGTAATATAAATAAGTAAATGAATAAGTAAATAAATGTGTATATATTATATATAAAGTGTAGCTAAAATATAATATAGATAATAATAAGTAAATAATGGAGTAAATTAATAAATAAATGTTTAAATGGAAGTAAGTAAATGAATAAGTACATAAAGATAAATACAAGTAAATGAGTAAATAAATAAGAGTAACTATATAGAAGTAAATGAATAATAAAATTAATGCGTAAATAAGTGAATAAGTAAATAAAAGTGTTATTAAAAATAAGAGCATTTAAATAAATAAGTACACGAAAAAGAAAACAAATGAGTAAACAAGTAAATCAGAAGTTAAGATAATAATTAAATAAGTAAAGGAGTAAATAAATAAGAGAGTTTAAATGTAAGTGTGTAAAGGAATAAATAAATGCATGAATATAGAAATAAAATAAGAGAGTATATAAGTAAATTAATAAATAAGTAAATAAATGAGTAATAGTGTAAAAGGATAAATATATAAATGAGTAATTAAATAAATAAGGGTGTTTGAAATTGTGTAAAGGAATAAATAAATGCATGAATATAGAAATAAAATAAGAGAGTATATAAGTAAATTAATAAATAAGTAAATAAATGAGTAATAGTGTAAAAGGATAAATATATAAATGAGTAATTAAATAAATAAGGGAGTTTGAAATTGTGTAAGTAAAAATAAGTATATAAATTTGTAAATAATAAAACAAGTGTAGTTAAAATATAAGTATGTAAAAGGATAAGTAAATAAAAGAGCAAATAAATAAATAAGAGTGTTTAAATATAAGTAAATATATGAGTAAATTAATAGATCAGAGTTTTAATATAAGTACATAAATGAATAAGTAAATAAATGCACATAATTATAAAAGCATAAGAGAGTTTAAATGAAAGTAAGAAATTGATAATCAAAAAATGAGTAAATAAATAAATAGGGAGTTTTAATAAGTATGGAAATATATAAGTAAATAAAGGAATAAATAAACAAATAGGAGAGTTTTATTATAAGTAAATAAATGAATAAGAAAACAAATGAGTAGACAAGTAAATCAGAAGTGAAGATATAAATAAAGAAATAATGAAGTAAATAAATAAGAGAGTTAAAATATAAGTAAGTAAAGGAATAAGTAAATACATGAACAAATAAATAAAATATGAGAGGATATAAGTAAGTTAATAAGTAAATAAATTAAGTAAATGTATGTAAAAGAATAGTAAATAAATGAGTAAATAAATAAGTAAGAGAGTACACATAAGTATGCAAATGAATAAGTAAATAAAAGAGTAAATAAATAAATAAGAGAGTACACATAAGTATGCAAATGAATAAGTAAATAAATGAGTAAATAAATAAATAAGAGAGTACACATAAGTATGCAAATGAATAAGTAAATAAAAGAGTAAATAAATAAGTAAGAGAGTACACATAAGTATGCAAATGAATAAGTAAGAGAGTACACATAAGTATGCAAATGAATAAGTAAATAAATGAGTAAGAGAGTACACATAAGTATGCAAATGAATAAGTAAATAAATGAGTAAATAAATAAATAAGAGAGTACACATAAGTATGCAAATGAATAAGTAAATAAAAGAGTAAATAAATAAATAAGAGAGTACACATAAGTATACAAATGAATAAGTAAATAAAAGAGTAAATAAATAAGTAAGAGAGTACACATAAGTATGCAAATGAATAAGTAAATAAATGAGTAAATAAATAAATTAGAGAGTACACATAAGTATGCAAATGAATAAGTAAATAAATGAGTAAATAAATAAATAAGAGAGTACACATAAGTATGCAAATGAATAAGTAAATAAAAGAGTAAATAAATAAATAAGAGAGTACACATAAGTATGCAAATGAATAAGTAAATAAAAGAGTAAATAAATAAGTAAGAGAGTACACATAAGTATGCAAATGAATAAGTAAATAAATGAGTAAATAAATAAATAAGAGAGTACACATAAGTATGCAAATGGATAAGTAAATAAATGAGTAAATTAATGAAGGTGGAGAATTCCAAGATGCAAACGTAGCACAAGTGCGGCACTAATCTCGTACATTATTATATTGGCCAAGCCAGTAAAATTGCTCCGTGAGTTTGCTAAGCATCTTCTCCTCCCCCAAGTGTCCACCAAACTAGCCACTTTGCAATTACTCCAACATTTCCAGGCTTTTATACTGAGGGATTCCTAGTTTGTCATGGAATCTAGCTGTACCTTTTATGGGTAACTGACAAGCCCATTGATAAGATGGAACTGGTCCCATAATTCAAGAGACATCTTGTAGCTGGACTTTTGTCTTGGTTGTCTCCATGGTTTGGTTGATTCTCCTTTAGCAATGCTTCAAGAACTGGTTGCAGATAGTTATCTTCCTTCTGATACCGAGACATTTCAGTCATACACTTGGGGGCTGGAGTAGTCGCACCTGATGGATGAACCGGCTCATGGCAACCACACTGCCGATATGGTAAGCACGAGTAGGCATCAGCAGAGGAACTTTACCTTACCGGTATACAATTTTAAAATCATACTCTTGTAGAATCTCTTGCTACCTATGGCCAATTGTCCATCCACATAGCCAAATTATCGGTTAAATGGTGACCTAAAAAATTAGGGCGAAAGTGTTAAATAAAACTAAAAGCAGCAAGTAGTCACCACCTTGTAACACAATAATGGTGCTCTGTTTTGGAAAGGGATTGACAGCCATATGCTATGACACGTTTATGCCCATTCTCATCTACCTGAGACAAGACAGCACCAATCCCACTATCATTGGCATCGGTGTCCAAAATACAAAGTTTCTTGAAGTTGGGAAAAGCTAGAATTCGAGTGTTTAACAATAGACAACACAACGTATCAAAAGCTTGACACTCTCCTATCCAGCTAAAATGAGACTTTTTTTCTGTAAGCAAGCCTATGGTAATGGTTGGCCAAACACATAAACTGTTGCTCTTCCGTTGCTGATTGTGTTGTAGGCCAGCTTTGGACCTCGTCCATTTTTTATGGGTCTTCCCTAGATACAACCCACTTGATTTGAAAAAGGAGTAATTACAAGACTTGAGCTTTAAACTGGCATCTCGAATACATTGCAGAACCAACTGCAGGTTGTTAAAGTAACTCTGAAAGTCTATTCCAATTAAGATAATGTCATCTATTTACACTAAACAGCTTGGTGCAATGAGCCCACCCAGCACAAGGTCCATCAACTGTTGGAACGCGGCAGGTGTATTATAGAGTCTAAATGGCATAACATTAAATTCAAACAGACATCTGATTTAGTAAATGCAGTATGATGTCAATAATCTTGCTTCACTGCCAAAAGCCACCGATCAAATCCAAAGTGGTGAACAAATTTGAGCCATGTAGTGTGTCTAAGGTGCCATTGATTTGAGGCAATGGATATGCATCCTTACCAGTAACATAATTGAGCTTCTGGTAGTCTACACAAAACCAAAACGTTCCATCCTTCTTTCTAACAATAACAATAGGAGATGCCCAAGGACTACTAGAAATAGAGATAATATCTTTCTGAAGCATCTGGTAAACCAGCTTGGTCACTTTCTAGGAAAATGTCTAGTTCCCTGGTGCACAGGCTGAACATCACCAGTACTAATCTCATCTTGTATCTTGTCAGAGTGTCCCAGGTCATCATCATCTTCAGAAAACACATCACTATGATGCAATAGGACATCATAAAACTGTCACTGATCTTGAGCTTAAGTGGTCAGCTCATATCCACTGTCTATAACTGCCTTCCATATAGCCTGTATATTTAATTAAACATGTTACAGTCATCAATAATAGGTTGGGTTTATGTAGAAATTACAGAATTAGTATCAAGGGCAGTCAGGTTAGCAAAAACTGAGTTAGCTCACACTGATACAGGCTCACTACTCAGATACAGAAGTCGCATCACAACTTAGTTGTGTTTTGGGCAAACAAGAGACTGAGCATATGCAAAGGGAAACCTGCTGTTTCCCAGGTCTCTCCTCCATGACCCAACACTCTCCATCCTTAAAATCTTCTGTGATCTCTGCTATATAGCACTTCCAGCTCACTGAGATTAGGAAGTGGTTGAATCAATCAGCCCTACCTCCAACAGAACCATGATCACAGTTTGTGCAGCAGTTCACCAACCGGACAATTAACTTCTGGTCAGAGTCTTCAAGACATTTTGTAGTGAGATCAATAACACAATTGTGGTTTGTACAATATCTAACCCCAAAATAGCCACTTAGCCTCATCGGAAACACGATAGCAAACTTTGACATCCAATGGAGCCCCATTAGCCCCTACAAAATACAGGCGTTCCCATGGATCTAGTTTAATGTCACTACGAACTGCAATTTTTCCCCAAATACTGGCCCCAATTAAAGTCACTGGTAATCCAGTATCAATTAACCTTGCTAGGGGTATATCTGACACTGTGAATGATTCAGGGAATATAATAGAAATGGTACAAGCAGAATTGTCCCCTCAGTGGTTGGCTCGGTCCACTGAGGGATACCCATTTCCCCTGCTGCAGGAGTGATTTGTAGAGATACTGATTATGATTCCTCTGTGATTTAGACCCCTGACTACCTGAAGGTACTATTCCACTCACAGGCTTGCTCCAACAGTTGCAAAGGACATGTCCTCATTACCCACATTTCCAACACCAACACACCACATTACTTTTACTAGGGGCATGACTATATAGTCTTGGTACTCACCTGACCTGATGAGCTGCAAATTAATGTTTTTCTCTGCGAGTAGAGGTGAACTCCATTTCAATTTTTTTTATTCGCTCAAGGATTTGTTTCATCATGTCACTAGGGGGACCATCTTGAACAGCCCCCACTATGGCTCTTATATCTGCTCAAGCTTCTCTTATTTCAAAGGTAAGGACCCAAATACGACTCCATTTCTAATGATCTCAAGAGTTCCTAATTTACATTGCTAACACTGACTGTAATTTGGGTATTCCCAATCTGGGCCAAGTAATGACTCAAGGCCATTTGTTGTCTTATGGCTGACTGAAGATGTGGGTAAGATTTGTCAATCAGAATCGTTAAATTTTCTGCAAAATCAGCCCAGCTCTCATCTAACATCTTCTTGCTGCTCTGGAACTCAATTTGATAAAGATCGTTTCTACTTTCTGGTTCAAATCTTTCCTTAGGCGCAGCTGTGGTATCATCATATTTCTTCTGAGATGACTCCGCTACATGTTGAAAAGCAAACTGAGCTCTACCTGTGAGACGTACTGCCAATGCAACTTGTCCTCATCATCCCATCTATTTACAACTGCTATATTCTCAAAGTGGCAGTTCCACTGGGTCCGGTCTCCTTCCCAAAAAAGCCTCGGGAAGAACAACAGCCTAGTTAAGGTTGCCATCTATCCTGTCAACTATAACAATGTAATGCGGCCATGCACATAATAAAGGTATGTATCTCTTGTCAACACTGCTTCTTACTCCAATCATTTTCTCGAAACTTTCGTCATGACACTGTCTTAATCGCATGACCTGATACATGAAGATGATTAAATGAACTTTGACTTGGTGTGTGCATGATACAAGAGTTGTTGTTCACGATTATCGAAGTTACGTTCATTACTAAAGTTTAAATATATGTAAGTAAATGAATAATTAAATAAAAGAGTAAATAAATAAATAAGAGAGTTTGAATAAATAAGTATATGGATAAGTAAATAAATGAGTAAATAAATATATATATATAAGAGCTTATTAATATAAGTATAAAAATAAATCAGTAAATAAAGGAGTAAATAAATGAATAAGAGAGTTTAAATAATATAAGTAAGTAAACGAAGGAGCGAGCAAAGAAGTAAATAAATAAATAAGAGTAGAAATATCAGTGATTAAATATATAAGTAAATAAAGTGGTATATAAATAAAAAATAAGACTGTAAATACATCAGTAAGTAAATAAATAGGTGCTGTTAAAATATAAGTCAATCAATAAGTAAGTAAATGAGTAAAAAAATAAATTAAGAAATTTAAATGAATAAGACAGTTTTAATTATAAGTAAGTAAATTAATAAGTAAATTAAATAAATAAATAAAAGAGTGAATATAATAGGTCAATGAATAAGTAAATTATAAGCAATTAAATAAGAGATTTTTAAATATAGTACAACATGAATAAGTAATTAGAGGAGTAAATAAATAAATAAGTAAGTAAATAAATGTAAATGAATAAGTAAATAAAGGAGTAAATAATAGAGTAAACACATACGTAAGTAAATAAATAAGTAAATAAATAAATAGCTGATGTTAAAATAAAGTCAATGACTAAGATAAAGGAGTAACTAAAATAAGAGAGTTTAAATAAAAGTAAGTAAATAAATAAATGAGTGAAATAATAAATAAGGGAACTTAAATATAAGTTACAAATGAATAAATGAATGAGTAAATTAAGGAGTAAACAAAAATTTTAATATATGTAAGTAAATGAAAAGTAAATAAATGAATAAATAATATATAAGAGAGTAAATACAGAAGTAAATAAGTAAGTAAATGATCAATTAAATAATAAATGACTTTTAAATAAAAAAATAAGAGAGTGGTAAATGAATAAGTAAATTAAGGTGTAAGTAAATAAATAAATAAGAAATTAAATACATAAGTAATTAAATAACAAATAAATATTGGTGCTGTTAAAATATAAGACAATGAATAAGTAATAAAGGAGTACCTAAATAAATAATAAAGTTTAATTTTATAGTAAGTGAATAAGTAAACAAGAGTATAAGAGAGTGTAATTATAAGTATGTAATTAAATAAGTAAATAAAGGATTAAATAATTAATGAATAAGAAAGTTTAAGTACAAGTATGAATAAAATAGTAAATAAAGGAGTAAATAAATGAATAAGAGTGTTTAAATACAAGTAAATGAATGAGTAAATAAAGGCACAAATAAATAAATACAAGAGTTTTTTATTACAGCATCTAAATAGATAAATAAAATTAATGAGTAAGAAAATAAATAAGAGAGTAAATATAATATATAAATAAATATATATACTATTATATAAAGAATTAAATAATTGAATGAGAAATTTTAAATCTAAATAAATGAATAAGTAAATAAAGCGTTAATAAATTAACAGTAAATACATGAGGTAGCTAGTCAATGAATAAGTAAATAAATTGGTAAATAAAATAAGATTGTTTATAAATAAGTAAGTAATAAGTAAGAAAAGGAGTAAATCAATACAAGACAATTTAACAATAAGTAAATAAAAATGGATAATTAAATACAAATGAATAAAAAGAGAGTTTCAATATAAGCATAATTCCAAAATAAAGGAGTAAATATATGAATAAGAAAGTTTAAATAATATAAGTAATTGAATAATTTAGCAGAGGAGTAAGTATATAAATAAGCGAGTTTCAATATGCATAAAGTAAATGAATAAGTAAATAAAGGTGTGTATGGTAGTAAATACATAAGTATATAAGTGAGTAAGTAAATAAATGAGTAAAATAAATATTATAAGAGAGTTTAAAAATAAGTATTAAATACGTATGTAAATGAGGGAGTAAATAGATGTGAGTGTGCAGCTGAGGAAACTACAGTTTGTCTGTTTTTCATTCCTTCCCCAACATCACTTGTTGAAAGGTATCGGTTGCCACCAGGGAAAGGTAAGATGCGCCAAGGCCCGGACAATTTGACAGATAGTATTATACCAATATTAACTAAGTAATTATTGCATAGAGCCAGGTGACCAGTGGGAACACACATTCATGAAGTTGTCCAGAACATGAGAACCAGTTTATTAGCAAGCAAACCTGATCACCACCTTTGTTCATAAGTCACCACACATGGTGGCTGGTTACATTACCTCAGACTTGCACCAGTGGAGTTTGAGTTTGAGGTTTGTGAGTCAGTAAGATTAAGTGAGATTAGTTGAATCTATAAGCTTGTTTGTCAACTCTATAAGGACCGACTCTGGGTCGATCACAATCTATCTCCCTAGTAACATAATTATTGGCCATCACCTCTTTCTCCTGGTGGCAACGACAAACCTACCCCTACATGACTAATCTAAAAACAAATGACAAAATCTGTTTAAATACCTACCTACACAAAAACCAGGAAACGACATAAATGACACAGAAACTATAGACCACATGGTACTAAGTTAAGCCCTGCTCCCAGTTTTGTCCATCATGGACCAAGGTCACAAACTCTTCAAGTAGCTACAAGTGAAATGTGTATATTGAATGAATTTCCTATCAAGTTTCTTTCTCTGGAGCTATTCAAGCCCAACATCCAAGGCAGTGCCCTCATCTTGATGGCCTGCCCAAACAACAAAGGGGGCGGTGTCTTTTACTTGGTCTGCCTCCTCGAGATACTCACTGAATCTTCTGTTGCTATTTCTCAATCTTCTTCCACTTCATCCCAGGCTTGGTGGGATAAACCATGTGATTTAGCATTATCTGAACCTGGACAGTAGGCCTTGAAGAGATGGTGAAGTCCTTTGCCAAATCCATCTTATTTAACACTTGCGCTGTGTCTACTTTGACATTCCCATATGTTGAATGGGGATTTTCCAATAAATCCAACAAGAAAGACTTAGTTTTAACACACTCAATGTAGACAAAAGAATCTGTTTCCACTCATTCTTCCCAACAGCAGCAGAAGTCAACTCAGGCTAGAAATTACCCAAAAAACCTTAATCTCAGAGTTCTCCCTGTATCTGGCTACCATTTTGTCAATAGTTTATCCTTCATACATGCAGCCCTGTTCTCTGCATCTGTTCGCAAATGAGTAATAAATAAGAGTATTTTAATGTAAGAAAAGGAATAAGTAAAGTAAGGAGTAATAAATAATTAAGAAAGTTTTAATAGTATTAAGTCAATGAATATGTAAATAAATGAGTGAATAAATAAACAAGAGAGTTGAAATATAAGTGAGTAAATGAATGAGTAAAGAAAGGAGTAATAAATAAATAAATAAGAGAGTTTAAATATATAAGTTGGTACATTAATCAGTAAATAAATGAGTAAATATATAAATAAGAGAGTTTAAGTAAATAAAGGAGTAAATAAATGAATAAGAGAGTTTAAATATAATTAAGTATATATAAAAGTAAGTAATCGAGTAAATAAAAAGAGTAAATATAAATAAGTCAATAAATGAACGAGTTAATAAATAAGTAAATAAAGAAATAAGAATGAGAGAATAATATGTAAGTGAATTAATACATAAATTAGTATGTACATAAATAAAGAAGACGGTTTGAATGTTTGTAAATAAGTAAATAAACGACTACATAAACAAAATAATTTAAATATTAGCAAAGGAATAAGAAAAGAAAAGAGTAATAAATAATTAAGATAGTTTTACTAGTTTTAGGTCAATGAATATGTAAATAAATGAGTAAATAAATAAGACAGTTGAAATATAAGTAAGTAAATGAATAAGCAAAAGAAAGGAGTAATAAAGAAATAAATAAGAGAGTTTCATTACATAAGTTGGTGGATTAATAAGTACATAAAGGAGTAAAGATAAGAGAGTTTAAGTAAATAAAGGAGTAAATAAATACATAAGAGAAGTTAAATATAAGTAAGTATATGAAAAGTAAGTAATTGAGTAAATAACTAAGAGAATTATTATATATAAGTCAATAATGAATAAGTAAATAAATATGTAAATAAATAAATATAGAGAACATATAAGTAAGTGAGTGAACATGTAATAAATGAGTACATAAATAAATAAGATGTTATGAATGTAAGTAAATAAGTAAGTAAATAAATGAGTACATACATAAGAGAGTTTAAATATAAGTAAAGGAATAAGTAAAGAAGGAGCAATAAATAATTATGAAATTTATAATAGTATTAAGTCAGTAAATTATGTAAATAAATGAGCAAATAAATGGATGAGAGAGTTTAAATATAAGCAAGTAAATGAAGTAAAGAAAGAGGTAATAAAGATATTAATAAAAGAATGTAAATATATAAGTTGGTAAATGAATAAGTAAATAAATGAGTAAATATAAATAAGAGTTGAAGTAAAATAAAGAAAGAAATAAATACGCAAGATAGTTAAAATAATATTATGTAAGTATATGAAAAGTAAGTAATTCAGTAACTAAATAAGAGTGATAAGTCAATAATGAATAAGTCAAATGAGTAAATGAATAAATAAAAGAATATGTACATAAGTACACTGTATATATGAAAAGTGAGTAAATGAATAAATATATATAAGAGAGTAAATAAATAAATAAAAGAGAATATGTAAGTAAGTGAATGAACATATAAATAAATGAGTACATAAATAAAACGGTTTGAATGTAAGTAAATAAATAATTGAATATATGAGTGTACATAAATAAGAGAGTTTAAATATAAGTAAAGGAATAAGTAAATAACGGAGTCATAAATAATTAAGAAAGTTATAATGGTATTCAGTCAATAAATATGTAAATAAATGAGTAAATAAATAGATAGGCGAGTTGAAATATAAGCTAGTAAATGAATTAGTAAAGAAAGAAGTAATAAAGAAATAAAAAAGTTTTTAAGTATATAAGTTTGTAAATGAAGAAGTAAATAAAATGAGTACATAATTAAGAGAGTTAAAATATAAGTAAAAGAAAACATAAAGAAAGTAGTAATTAATAATTAAGAAAGTTTTAACATTATAGTCAATGAATATGTAAATAAATGAGTAAATAAATAAATAAGTGAGTTTAAATATAGGTAAGTGATTGAAAATAATTATAAATAAATGAGTACATGAATAAATAAGACGATTTGAATGTAAGTAAATAAGGAAGTAAATAAATGAGTACATATATAAGAGAGTTTAAATTATAGGTAAAGGAATAAGCAAAGAAAGGAGTAATAAGAAAGTTTTAATTATTAAGTCAATGAATATGTAAATAAATGAGTAAATAAATAGATAAGAGAGTTGAAATATAAGTGAGTAAATGAATAAGTAAAGAGAGGAGTAATAAAGAAATAAATATGAAAGTTTTAATACATAAGTTGTTAATTGAATTAGTAAATAAATGAGTATAAATATATAAATAAGGGAGTTTACGTAAATAAAGGAGTAAATAAATACATAAGAGGGTTAAAAGAGTAAGTTTATGAAAAGATAGTAATTGAGTAACTAAATATGAGGGTAGAGATATAAGTCAATAAATGAATAAGTTAATAAATAAGTAAATAAATAAATAAAAGAGAATATGTAAGTAAGTGAATGAACATGTAAATAAATGAGTACATAAATAAGAGAGTTTAAATATAAGTAAAGAAATAAGTAAAAAAAAAGTAACAAATAATGAAGAAAGTTGTAATGGTTTCAAGTCAATATAATTATGTAAATTAATGAGTATATAAATAGATAAGAGAGTTGAAATATAAGTAAGTAAATGAATAAGTAAAGAGAGGAGTAATAAAGAAAGAAATAAGCATAAATAAATAATATTGCCGTTTAAATTGTGCTCCGATAAAGATTCGTCCATTGTCACTATAAACATTGTGTGGTAGTCCTTGATGATTTACAAATCTTCTGAACGCAGCTAAGGAAGCCTCAATACAAGCTCTTGAAGCTAAATCTGCATCGGTTGCAACATAATGCCATTTGGATGCTAGTAATAGGTCAGTAGTAGCAAAAACTCTGTTGCGGACAAACACGGATCCCTTCGGCAGTGGATTTCTTGGCCAACCTAGTACGGCAGTTAAATCACACCATGCAAACAGATTGCTGCTTGGTACGGCTAGGTCTACGGCGGTAGTAGAAATAAGTTGAGCTAGAAGCTTTGCCGTACACAATTCCAAACATTGTATGGATAATTCTTTTATAGGAGCAATCCTACTAGTCTTTGCCGTTAAAAGAATGATGGTAACGGTAGAGTCACGGTGTAAATAACGAGTTTACACGACGGCACCATAAGCTATTCGATAAGCATCTGAAAATACATGAAGCTGTATTTGCAGGCACGGTTGCTTGTTTGTCCACGAGTTTTCTTGACACTGGAAATTTGTTGCAGGTAATTCACTATTCCATCTAATCCAAACAGCATGTAGGTCAAATGGAATGTCCCAGGAAATGCCATATTACCTAAGTAACTGTAGTAGGTGTTTAGCTTTCACTGTGATGGGAGCAAACCATCCTAGGACGTCAAAAACTTTGCTGTCTGAGAAGCTATTATTCTTTTTGTAGGTTTGGTAGTGGTAGTTGCCCCAAACAGTGTATCTATGGTGGTGTTCTAGTTCAATCCTAAAGCTTTGGGACAGCCTAACTCAAGTTTGTGCCAACTCAGGGGCTCTGTTTCTTGTAAATACTCAGGAATAGTAGATAGGAGCTCAGGAAAGTTGGTCCTCCACTTCCACTCCACGTTGAAGAAAAGCGTGAATGTCTTGTCTAACTTGTTGTGCTTCTTGAAGATTGGAGGATCCATGGAGAAAGTCGTCCGCATAAAAATTAGTAGACACAAGAGATGCAGTGGGATAGACTTTGGAATAATCTTGGGCAATACACTGGAGTGTTGCTGTGGCAAAAAATGGTGAAGAAGTGACGCCAAATGTAACTCTCGTCATTCTTCAATCCTCGATCTTTCTGTCATCTCCTCTCACCAAATAGCAGTGAAGGTCTCTGTCCTCTGGATTCAACGAAACTTCTCGAAACATACAGGAAATATCAGTACTGTAAGCTATATCATAGAGGCAAAAACATACCAGAATAGTAGTCAGTTTCGGGTACAGTGATGGACCAGAAATATGAACATCATTGAGAGATTGTCCAGATGTTGATTCGGCAGGAAGGTAAAAAGTCTGGTGACATGACTTGTTCAAATCTTCTTCAGGAACTTTTTCAGCATGATTTTGAAGAGCATAATCCTTTGCTTGTTCCACATTTATGCATCTAGGGTACCCTTGCGTCAAAGAAAGTATTCATTTTGTAGAAATCGTTTCTCAGCTAAGGGTCTAGATTCTCCAAGCAATGGAGCTAATTTTTTTCTTGGTTTTCGTAACTTCCATCTTATAGGCGAGTTGTTGATTTGTTGAATAAGTCAATAGCTTGCTGATCTTTCAAAACAAAGGAAGGCTCTTCTTGTGTTGGAACTTCTTCTTGTTCAAAAACTTCTTCAATAATTCATCTGTGTTTGTGTCTTCACAATCAGCATGGTAACAGGGATAAGCAATTTCTTTATTCTTGGAGTCATCATGAATTTGAGTATCGCCTCCAATGACCTAGCCAAAGATAGTTTCAATGGCCACGAAATATCGATCAGGAGCGTCCTCAATTTTCATATGTCGGCGACATCGGTTGACATATTTGATACCAATCAGAAGGTCTACTCTGCCAGATTTACTGAAGTAGGTATCTGCTACTGTTTTGCCTCAAAGAAAATCTAGTTGGCAGACGGCATCCAGATTTTGAGCTCGGTGTCCATCACAAATGTGATCAATTACGTGAGCTTGAATGAGGAGCTGAGGAGCTGTGGGATTCACTGATGAATTCAAATTGACCGTGACAACGCTGTTGCTCGGAGTAGATCTACCACCAAGTCCACCAATATAAATGCTGCTTTTCTGTTTTGTGGTTTTTCAGGGTGTATGCTAGTCTTGAGGTGATCAGAGACATAGCAGCTCCTGGATCTAAAATTGCTCTTGTACGTTGGACATTTCGCTTGGATGACACATCTACAAAAGCCGTTTGAAGGAGAACAGAACCTGTTGAATTGTTCAAGGCTTGTAGAACAGGAACAACATCATTAACATGCCTAACATTATCATCGGTCTGAACTGAAGGGAGGTTAGTAAGAGCAGGAGGAGTTGATCGGTGCAGCAAGGTATGATGCTCTCTTGCAATTCTTGCAACTATTGCAAGAACCTACTATGTGATCACTCGGGAGGCACTTATAGCAAAGTCTTTCTGTCTCACACCTTCATTCCTTTTGTCAACATTTTGACTGATCAATGTAGGACACTTAAAGGTATAGTGACCTTGTTGACAGTAGTTGCAGAGAACACATAGCTACATGTTGTTTCTTCTCTTTGGTTGGCAACTTCACTTTATTTTGGCTGGTCGGTAGAACAGTCAAATTTGCATCTTCCATGGGATGATAATGTAGCGTCTTTTCATTTAAAATGAACTCGGTGAGCTGTTCAAGAGTTGGAGGGTGGTGTATACTGGCAATGTGGCTTTTCCATTCTTGTTTGGATAGTCCAGTCATGAGGGGAGACAATAAGCCACACACCAATTGTTCAGCAGTAAAGCATTTAGTGAACAGTAAACCTTCTATATGGCCCTCAATAGTCCTCAAGAATTCACTTAAGGACGTGTTGTTATCTTTCACGGGCTTAGCTATCAATTTTATCAAGTGGTGGTTAAAGATAAGACGAGGCTGGTCAAATTCACGTTTAAGAGCTTCTACTACTTTGGCATAGTTTCTGGATTGAGAAGCTTGCTTAACTATGTCTTTGGCTTCATCTGATTACATAGCTTCCTCTAAACAGCCAATTTTCTCAAGGTCAGACAGGGCAGTTTCTTGTTCTAATCTATACCTTCATAAATTCCCCAAAATTTGTGCAAATCAATAATCTGTCCAGAAGGTGTGTAGTGCGCCTTGGAGGTGAAATAGAAGAAATAGTAGTAGTAGTAGTTGGTGGCAAAGATATTGAAAAGCCATCGTCAATACATTCTTCGTGATTCGGATGCGTTCGAGTAATTCGTCGAATTTATAGTCTAATGATTTTAGTTCTTCGATGGATGGCATATATACCATATTTTCTCTGAGAGCTTCAATTTTGGTTTCTTGTTCACAGAGGTCGGCTTTGGTATTATTGGCACCGCTAATTTTAGATCTTGCTAGAAATTTTAAATATATAAGTTGGTAAATGAATAAATAAATTAATGAGTACATAAATAAATGAAACGGTTTGTATGTAAGTAAATAAGGAAGTAAATATATGAGTACATATATAAGAGAGTTTAAAAGGAATAAGTAAAGAAAGGAGTAATAAATAAGTAGGAAATTTTTAAAGGTATTAAGTCAATAAATATGTAAATAAATGAGTAAATAAATAGATAAGAAAGTTGAAATATAAGTCAATAAATGAATAAAGAAAGGAGTAATAAAAAAATTAATAAGAGTATTTAAGTATATAAGGTGGTAAATGAGTAAGTAAATATAATATGAGTACACAAATAAGAGAGTTTTCATATAGGTAAAGGAATAAGTAAAGAAAGGATTAATAAAAATTAAGTAGTATTAAGTCAGAGAATATGTAAATAAATGAGTAAATAAATGGATAAGAGATTAGAAATTAAGTAAATGAATACGTAAAGATAGGAATAAATATATAAATAAGAGAGTTAAAGTAAATAAAAGAGTAAATAAATATATAAGAGAGTTTAAATATGAGAAGTTTATGAAAAGATAGTAATTGAGTATAAGAGAGTAAGTATAGAAGTCAATAAATGAATAAGTTAATAAATGAGTAAATAAAT
>WLWD01002498.1_pt1 | contig 24923 bp, 14 predicted proteins | sample 6712731 | NCBI WGS metagenome assembly WLWD01 (sample SAMN12718690, study PRJNA576275) | sponge metagenome | isolation source: marine sponge | host: Mycale hentscheli | place: New Zealand: South Island, Marlborough, Capsize Point | collected 2014-11-01 | reverse complement strand
TGACTATCTACAGTGTATGTATCTAAATAAATGGCAATGATGGTGTATGCATTCATGAATAATTCATAAGTTGAACAGAGTTGGTAAAATGTTGACTGATGTAATTACCTCAATGATGAAGTGAAAAAATAGACAGAATACCTTGTACTATAGCTTAGAAAGAAAGAGGGCAGGTGAGGGATACCATGGGATAAGAATTTTTATGCTACTGCATTCATATAATAGTGCGTTTGTATGCCAGTAACAATAATGATGATGGAGGCTGACAACTATTTGTGTGTTCATGAATAGTTTGTAAGCTGAGCAGAGTTGACAAAAAATTGAAAGAAAATACACTGAATAAACAAAAACACCTTGTGCTATAGCTATGGAAGAAAGAGAGGAGATGGAAACCATGGATAACGCTACTGCATAGAAGTTAGTACATTATGTGCCACAGTGTGGCAGAGTACTTGCTAGTTCATGAATATTAACATGAACTGAGCTAAGTTTGTATAGAATCATCACCTAAATGGATAAAGCGTCAAGTTCTCCTCACCCTATAGAAAAAGGATTTCCATTTGAGGTTGCTTGGGACATTGACCTCCAGTTTGAAGTCATGCACACTTAGTATTGAACAAAAAACTTGGTAAAATTTGGAGTACCGTATTAAACTGATTTTCAGATAATGTTGCATTGTATTGTCGTATTTATTATCGTACACTTTTTAGTCACTTCCTTTTATCCTTCTGTTTCCGGAAAGCCTTGTGCTAGCTAGTATTTCCTGTTTGCTTTGCAAACAAATTATTAAAATTAAAATAAAAATAAACCCTAGGTCTCGTTCCCTTGTTCTATAAAAATTGAATACTTGGTGTCTATATAATTCATTACCTACTGATTCGGGAATAATCATAATCCACTGCAAGTCATGGGTAAAATAAAGGCAAAGAAGAAGTAGAATACAAGAATCAAGAAAAATAGAAGCAGGTGAGAAAAGGCTGACTGCATGATCTCGTTACTTCAATCAAGAAGTGAAAGAAAATACACAACACTAACAAAAATACTTTGTTCTATACAATGTTTGGTTTGCTAAACTTAAAGAGAGCAGGAGAGTGAAACCATATAAATAATACCTGGTGTTACAGTATTCCTACAATTAGCAAAAGCTAGTAATCAACTACCACGGTAATGTGGCATAATGGCTAGTTGGCGAGCGAGCAAGACACTATTAGGGATAATACCATTGAAAATCGGGGATATTTTTTTGTGTATTATATGTGAGGAGGTAGGATCGTTATTTTGTTCTTTGATCATCACATTTTAGTGTTTGCTTCATTGCCTATTCCTTCCCATACTTCCCAGGCCCGTAGGCAGGGGGGGCTCACGGGGGCTCACGTGAGCCCCCCTTTTGAAATATGATGCATGCTTAGTCAATATTATTAATGCATATTTTTATACATTAGTTGGTTATTTCATACAATCTGGATGCATTAATTCTATAAACATCATCCTTTCAGTACAGTAAGTCAATTGACACATATATGTTTGATAAGTGTTAATTGTCACACTTACCACAATACCACTTGGGGCAGCTTACACTGAAAACTAAAAGCAGCTGGAACTGCTGTCAGCTTAAACTTCTTGTAAGGTCAAGATGAAGAGAAAGAGGGACTCAAAGGACATTCGATTTTTTTTCAAGAAACCAGCCACCAACATTAGTAAAATAATATTATAGGAAAATATAGCTGGCAATAATGTGGTGTGCTTTTGATTCTAGAAACCAAACCTGCTGATATACAAACTGTTCTACCGGAGAATGAGGAATTAACATGTAATTCAATAGTGACCACTAACAGTGCAGAGGAACACTGACTCTCTGATATGCCCTTACAGACTGAGGGTTCAAATGCAGGTATGTTTTATATTCAACTTAGAGCAGCCGTATCTTCTATCTCTTCTGAACCTTCTACTAGCAATCCAATCCAAATTCATCAATGGAAGGTACTATAATATCTAACCCGTGTTATGATTTTGGGAACATTTTCTTGTCATCTTTTTCTACAAAAGATTCTCTTCAAGTTGTAAAAAATCTTTCTAGTGATGAAAAATACTCCTACCTTTATAATCATGTTTTACCCCCCTCAACATTGCCAACTACATTGCTTCATGGTAAAAATCGTCGCTTTAATACGAGTTGGATAGAGCGATATCCTTGGGTACTGTACAGCCCAAAATTAGATGCAATAATGTGTGGCCCTTGTTCTATTCTGCTTACAACTGGTAAAAGAGAAGATAAAGGCTTTCTTGTGAATAAACCTTTCAATAACTGGGAAAAGCTCAATAGCACTTTATCTAACCATTCACAACTGAAATAGCATTTGGATTCTGTACTAGCAGCTGACACATTGAGAAGTACAGTACCAAATCCCAAGCAAAGAATTGATGTGGCTAAGTGTGTTAGTTAGAATCAAATTTATTAACACTTTTATGAAACCATCATTAATACCTTTCAAGTACAAATAGCTTATTTTAGTTGCCACAGTTCTAGATTTGGAAAGTAATATTATGATCTTCAATGAATTTTTCAGTCTTAGTATAATTTTTAGGTGCATGACCTGTGAGATATTTCACTACATCACACTGTGGTACCCCAGCTTGCAAGCTCATTGCCCTCTAATACAGTAGTAGTTAATAGCTAACAATTAATAGCAACCTGCCTAGCCTACCATTAATTCTAGGGAAGCCTACCAAACCAGGTCAGAGCAGCTCCTAAAATATCAGCTGGGGTGTGTGGGGAGCCCCTAATCAGACTTTACAGCCAACTTTGCACCCTAAGTAACCAACCCTAGTACAAACTACTGCAGTGAAGATATCCAGCATAGGATAAACCACTTTGCTATTACACTTGTCTGAGGTGGTATGGAAAGATATTTCACTCTCAGACTGTATTTTTACTAGCTATGACTAATGAAAATACATAAACATGCTCATGAAACATTTCTTGCCATATCTCTGACTGATGTAGTAAGTATATATATTATTCATTTGGTACAGGAGAATATCACGAGTCTGTTGGCTTACTTTTTACACGAGTGCCCCAAGCACGAGCATAAATACGGCCAATCAGATGAGAGATATTCTGCGGTATACAATGAATAATAAATTGAAACACTTGTATAACCTGGGGGGGGGGGGGGGGGGGGGGACGTAGTAACCCAATGTGATAACTCTGAACACAGGTAATATGGGAAAATATTGCCTTAAGCTAAGTTCTATTTACTTTAATACATTTCCATTGTGGCAACATGTATTAGGCCCTGTTCAGTACATATTAATATATATATATACACATGATTAGATGTTATAAATCAGATCAATACACTACATTAATATACACTAGCTGGTGGGTATATTATGTGAATTCTTAACTGTTGGTTAGCTTCCTTTACAAATGTACATGTAATTACATAATAGTTAATATGTTTTGTATTATATATATATATTAGTTGAAGCTGTTTAATGATCCAATTCATGGTTCAATATTACTGAATGTACTGGAAGATGCCATCATTAATACTCCAGAATTCTATCGTCTCCGAGACTTAAAACAGCTAGGTATGAAATAAGCAAGTATGATATGAACTTATAGTTATAATATCATAAGCCAGGAATAGTTATACATCTTTGCATAAAAATGGTGAAGAATGACTCCATAATTTACACACATTATATAATATATATATGCATATTGAATTTTTTAATAAAGCCTATATTATATTAAATTATGCATACAATATCTATATATAATATTGACACAGAATTTGTTATATTTGACATTGTTATGCAGTAAGCTTTTGGCTTATATGAGATGAAATAGTGTGTAATTTTAGTGCATTGTTTTAAATTAGGAGGAAAGAGTCATGTCTATCCAGGAGCAGTGCACACTAGATTTGAGCATTCCATAGGGTGAGTTAATAACTGATGACAAATATTCCATAAAGCATTGCAGAATAATATTATTTGTAATCACAAACACTAAGGCACAATGTTTTAATCCAAGTTTGCTAAAAAAATCGTGATTTATTCTAAACAAACAATAATATTATTTATTTAGAATGCAAATGTTTAAGAAGTAAAATTAGGATAGATTGATATGTGATATTTCCATTATAATTGTTTTATAAGAGTTTGCTATCTTGCTGGTGAGTTTGTGAAACATCTGCGACAGGAAGAAACAATATCAGAACAGGATGAATACTGTGTTCGCTTGGCTGGATTATGCCATGATTTAGGTAATTTTATTTCTACATTCTACAGTAAAAACTCTGACAATGAACTTTCTAACCAGCAAATTGCCTTTAGTTAGTGAGATTTTTGCTTTTCCCCTCCAATTGAAATGTATTGTGTATAAACAACCTCTGATTAGTGTACTGAAAGCCCCTGTCCCAAATTCGGAAGTTTTACTGTATATAGAATAAACATTATGATGATTATTATGTGCAAAAATAATTTGTAATGCCAAAACTTTGCTTTACTATCTCAATAATCTTATAACGCCCTATTCTTTGCTTCTGATTCATTATTAGAATAAATATACCCTAAACATTTTAGAACTTTTGGCTAGGTATTATGCATGCTATTATTTTAATAAAATAGAACTAAGCATGTTGACATATAGTGACTGATAATAAGTACTAGTGTAATATTTAGTGAAATTGTTCTATTACAATAATTGCAAGTGGCCTGCCGTACAGTGGCACTTGACGTATTGCAAAGTAAGAATGCAGTAGCACAAGTTATTTTTATTCATTGTTACTGTAAGAACTCAACCCAGGCATTGATATCTAAGTACAATCAATCTAATGAACACTCACTGAAGAATCCACAAGATACAATCAGGGAGTGCGCTAGCACTCCCTATGTAGGAATGACGCGGCCGTCCCATTGACCTAATACAACACATTGGCCGCCATATCTCACACCCCGGGTGGCCGAAGCAAAATTTCAAGTCTCTACCTTGAAAAACCACGGAAATATGGTAGTTTGAAAAAGAGCCGTTTTCATCAGGACGTTCCTAATAATAATAATCATAATTTTCATCATCTTCTTCTTCAGATATTTTTGTTGCAGCGCGTAGCTCCGAAACCGTTAGAGATATGAACGTGGAACTTGTACCAACGCGTTCCTTTTCATGGTCTCTAGCGCATCGGCATAGTTACATTCAGTGTTGGTGTGAATTTCACGTCCCAGGGAGCCTCGAAGTCAGTGAAAAATATTACCCAATTTTCACATTTTACCAGATCCAATATATGACACTACGCCACATTTTGGTAGACTTCTTGGTATCATTCTCTTCGTCTAGTCATTTAGACTACAACCGTCAAGGCTGCCAGAGGTCAAAGGTCAGCATTCACGGCTTACTTCACCAACAATACTATTTCATACCACAGTGAATATTTTTTTACCAAAATTAGTATGTGGCATTGCTACATCGTACTTAAGCATGTGTGAAAATTTCAAGTCTGTACTTTGACCTTTGACCCCTAGACGGTTCATTGCATGTTTCCAGAAAGGCCATGCAAGAGGTTTTTTTAACCAGATCCAATATATGAGACTACGCCACATTTTGGTAGACTTCTTGGTATCATTCTCTTCGTCTAGTCATTTAGACTACAACCGTCATGGCCGCCAGAGGTCAAAGGTCAGCATTCACGGCTTACTTCAGCAACAATATTATTTCACACCGCAGCGAATATTTTTGTACCAAAATTAGTATGTGGCATTGCCACATCGTACTTAAGGTACCCATGGCCAGCTAGCAAATGGTACTACGCGGAGTGCTAAGGTACCTACAAAAAGGCCAGCTAGCAACAATCATGGAATCCTATACGAATGACCAACTAGGATTTCAGCCCTTTCTTCTTGAGTCATGGAGTCCTCCTTCATCTCTCCTGCTTCTGAATCTATTTGTCCTTCTATCATGATTGTAGATTTGGGCTTTGTGAAACTTTTACCTTCATTTTCGTACTTTCGCCTTCCTTTTCAAAACTTGTGCCGCCTTTACTCGATAATTCGATCCCACCCACTTTTTAGTTACAATTAATTTTTCTGTTTTTGCCTTCTCTTTTATATTTTTGCCTTCTCTTTTATATTTTCTTCCTTTTGAAACCAACATCGCTTCCCTCATTTATTCCACCAACTTTTTAGTTACTTAATCACTTTCTACTGAGTGTGATGACACTTTACCCAATCATGTGTAAATGAGAATGCTTTACCAAACTGTTTGAGCTCATGAATTATTCATGAATACATACACTGTAGGTTGTCGTTACTCACACACAAGTATATTATTATATAGATTTCCATATCATACTGCAATACTTCAAGTGTCATTAAACGGCTTCAAAGCATATTTCACATATATTGTGGGCTATGAAAATTAAGCTAAAACAAGAGCTCTACAACTGACTATAAACTACTTACACAATAAATTCTCACCTTTTGTGATGTTATTAATGCTTAGCGAGCACGAATGAGAGTGTAATAGTATTGAGTTTGTCATCAGTCAGTAAGTCATTCAACAATGGATCTCAAAGACAGCAGACTCTCAAACAGTGAGATGCAAGGTTATTAATGCACCATTGGCTCCTTAGCTGTGGTGGGAGTATAGGGGTTATAATGGCTGTGACAGCTTTATTTTCTGACTCTGTCATATCAGTGGTGGTAGGAATTTTCTTGAGGCATCCCCAGGAGCAATTTAGGATGTATTTCATTCGTTTCACTTGCTCTGCTCGATGGCAACTTGATACTTTTGTCTGCTGAATCTTTCAGAGATATTGAGGTATCTCTGTCACCACAAGGAGCGGAATGATGAATAGATATTGTGGTTTCCCTCTCATTGGCATTCCATATGTGAGCAATTGCGGATTGGCTCGCAGCAGCTGAAAGCTGGGGTTAGTTTTGTTAGCGCGAATATGGCGCTGGAAGGAATGGAAAGCCAAGTTGGAACTGACCCTCCAGTGGAAGACGCCATTCGAATCTGTAGAATCGTTCATGTTGCGTATGGTTAGTAGCCGTGCACAATAGAGATCGCAGGGAGTGTACGGGAGCACATTTTACCAGTGGTCAATGAGTTTTTAGGGCCATCATAATAGTTTTCAAGACAGTGCCACTATACTATACCTGTCCACTTGACCTTTACAAGCAGGGTTGTAAGGAGTAGTACGGCTGGTGGCTATGCCTTAGAACTGACAAATTCCTGGCTCATTAAGGAGGAACCCATGTCAGAATGGATGTATGCCAGCATTCTATGGAGGGAAAAGAGTTGACATAAACACTGGATGACACTTGTAGTAATGACATCCTTGTATGAGAACACTAACGGAAATCGGCTATACTCATCGATAATATTGAGGAAGTAAGTGTTGTTATAGTTGGACTCCAGAGGGCCTTTGAAATTAATATTCAATTGCTGAAACTGTTAAGTAGCTTTAATTAGGTGGGATTGAGCTGGTAAATAAACCTGAGTCTTAAGCTCTGCACACACCTGACAACTCCTTGCCATCTGCCTCACCTCTTCAATAGAATATTGTAAGTTTCGTTTTTTTGCAAAGTGAAACATACGGGTGACTACAGGCTGACAAAGTGAGTCATGAAGCTTACTCAGGTCACCAGCCAATGAAAATGTGGCACAGAAAGCCCATAATAATGTATCTCGTTCTGCCCTTGGACAATAACATATATTGAAATTGTGGCAAGATAACTTTGTTCTCCATTTCATAATATTATCATTTTTAATTTCCCCCCTTTGTTTGTTGTGAAACACATAAACAACTGACCACTGATTAGTGGTTATGGTAAATGTAGACCTGTGATGTAATGCCTCCAGTGGCAGACAGCTTCGATGATTAATTTCACCTCCTTCTTCACGGATGCATGATTTATCTCCGGGCCATGTAGCATAGGAGAAAAGAAAGCTACCGGAAGTCTATTCTGATATAGCAGGAAGCAATAGCATAAGATGTTTCTCTCTCTTTCACAGGCTTTTTTAACACTACAGAATTTAAAAAATATTTGGTCGCAACCGGGAATCAAACCCAGGACCACTTGCTTAATGCACAAGTGCTCTGTCACTGAGCTACGACAACCAGCCGACAAACAAACACTCCAATTCTGCATTTATACTCTTAAGGGGTACTGCTATGGTTGTCGTAGCTCAGTGGCAGAGCACTTGTGCATTAAGCAAGCACAAATGGTCCTGGGTTCGATTCCCAGTGGCGACTAAATATTTTTTATTCCGTGTTGTTTAAAAAGCCTGTGAAAGAGAGAGAATACATCTAATGAGTAAAAAAAGGCTGAGAAAAAAATTATGAAGCAATAGCATAGTTCGACTTCAAAAGGAGTATCCTCAGTGATGGCACTTACACCTGAATGGGCAATGTCCATTTTGAATTTCTCAATTTTTGAGACACAAGAAGATAAGTTGTTGTACCTTCTCGGAATAGCCCCGGATCCATTGGTAATGGTGAGAAAAGGCTCTGAGTACCCAGTGGAGGCTCTTCATATCATCACGAGTCAGGAGTACTAATAGAGAACATATACAATCAGGGTCAGGTCTGATCTGTCCATCCTCAAATTTGTAGCCAAGGATAGGAAGTTTCCCAGTGGAAAAAACGAACATTCTGATCATGGTTGTAGGTGATTTGTTGCTCAGTAGCTACATCTTGGAATTGTTTTCATCATGCCCATTCTGATTTTCCCACATACAGAGTCATTATCCAAGTAGGCAAAAAGTACCCTGTAGATTTTCACTGGACATAATTTTTGTCATGGTTCTCTGAAAGCATGCCACACCATTCATCACCCTAAAAGGTGTATACACGAACTGACACAATGCACTGCCTGCCTGAAAGGGCGGTTGCTCTATACGTGAACTGACACAATGCATTGCCTGCCTGTTAGGGCGGCCGCTCTCTTTGATACTGACATGGTGGTTTGCACTCCATAAGTTGATGGTACTAAACATGTTGTATTTAGCAATGGCATTGATCATTAGTTCAAGGTAATGGGTATGCATCTAAGAGAGTGAAATGGTTGACAGTTTGCAAGTCGTCGATAACCAACATCTTATGATTCTCATTACGGAGTAACCACAACTTGAGCTCTCCAAGTTGAGTCAGAGGGCTCAATGATTCCTTCAGAATGTAGCTGCCGAACCTCAGATCAATAAATTTTCTATCTTCATAGCTATACCTTTGAGACTTTGTGGCAATTGGATGAAAATCAGTTGTTAGATTAGCAAACAGGTTAGGTGACTCAACCTTCAGTGTTGTCAAGCTACAGATTGCTAGAGGTGGCTTCGACCCTCTAAGTTGAAAGCTAATACTCTCATATTGCTCTTGGAAATCTAGTCCAAAGATCTGGTAGAACAGACACACGGAGATTGGAGTCTATTGTGCTACTCAGTTCTAAACAGAGAAGACTATGCTGTAGAGATAATCTTACAGGCAGGTTATTTATGGAGTTTAAGAGCATCAGTAAGATGGAGATGGATGAAACTCTCAGAGCTGCAAGAGTTTATCAGAGCTTTAGCATGTACACCATTGATGCTGACCTCGGTACTAGATGTAATGAGGGTAGGTCAAGTAGAAGAATGAGCAGCAGCTAGAGTAGGATAGATATATGAAGTTGTGTCAGGGTGGGTACTTGCTGGATTAGATCTGCAAGCCTTGACCTTCTCAAACTTGGATCGGTGTCCAGCTTACTCGGGCACAGGAATTTTTTCATGTTTCTAGGCTGTTGAAATTGTTCTGGATTGTTATATTATATTGCAATAGTTATGCCTCAAGCAACAAGGCTTTCAACTGTACGACACATGTGGTAAATAACAAGAGAGAAGGGTGGCCTAATATCAGATAAGTGGTGCGATATGAGCAACATTATGAATATTCAATGCACAGTGCATGAATGGTTCCAAATGTTTTTGTTTTAACTTAAGTTCTCCAGAAAAAAGCTAATTATTTTTTTGGTCATACAATCGTAAGCTTTTGAGAATGACACCATCTACTGTCACATTGTAATCATGTGAGCAAAGAGATTCTTGCTTGCTCATGGTAATTTTTGCTATATGTTGTGAACTTTACAGAGTGCTGAAATTACAACAAGAACTTCTTGTCTGAGAAAATATTGTGTGACTAGTGTATAATAGACTGAAGGTTTACACTTTGTGCTTCATTTATTATGCAGAAGTGTAAGGCTGTAACAGTCATTAAATTTAGTGTTAAACGTACCCTAATGGGTTTATTTTTACAGTTATGCAACTGTAGATGGCTTTTAAAGGGAATGTTTAAGGGGGGGGGGCGGGGCATCCCAATACAGAATACACTACTGTATTATCTTTGTGAAGAGTGGGTTAATAATATGCTAATTGTTATGCTACCATAGAAACTGACATTAGTTAAGAAGCATCTTTGACCAAAAATGATATCAGTCTTCTTAGGCGATTAATTTTTTCTTGTATGAAACATACAGGACACGGTCCATTTTCCCACTTATTTGAGCAAGTCCTAAAAGAAATGGATGTAGTAAGTGAATGACTTTATAACATAATTTATATTAATACATTCTCTGCAAAATTAGGGTTTAAAGCATGAAAAAATATCCACTTTAATGTTTAAAAGAATTCTCTTGGAACATCCAAACGTTTTGAGAATATTCACACGTTTGAAGCTAGAGAAAGTTCATGTGGAAAAAATATGTGCCATGATTGGATCTGAGGAAGTAAGTTAGCTTGTAGTGTGAAATTTGCAATAGCAATTCTGTTGTGATGCAATTATGCAGGCAGAATCAGAATCAGTAAAGAAGGAAAAAGAAACCAAAGCATATTTGTATGAGGTAAGATATCCTGAAAGCCACAAAGTAGCTACATCATTGAGGTAAGCCTTACTTGTCTCGTTATATGACAGAATATTTATTATGCAAGAATAAGTGTTAATGGCACTATGTTATTATTCTAGATTGTTGCTAACAAGAAGAGTGGTCTAGATGTAGATAAATGGGACTACTTTGCCAGAGACTGCTATTTTCTAGGTGTAAAGAATGAGTTTGACGCAAGGTAATTGTTTCCCGATGTGTCTTATTAATTAATGTTTATATAATTATATACATCTTATTGTATTTTTTTTTTTATGATGAGAGTGTTGTTTGGAACAAATTATATATTGCGAGGTGAGATGTTGTGGAGTGTACATATCCAAGCTAATTGTTTGTTTTTTTTTGTTAATTGGTGAGAGTATAGTGAGCATAATACTACTGGTTGTATTAAAAATCATATATACTGTTGGGCCATGAACTAAATTCCTGTTGTCCACAACTCAATGGTAGTTCATGCCACCAGATTTCTTACTCCATTTTGTGAAAATAATACTCTTTATTAATGATTGGTTATCATAACAAAAGTCAACAATTTACGCAAAATATACATATGAATACAATTGAAAAACATAACCAAGGCAATGTTATAAATCTATGCGACATACATAGCCATACATGGATGATAAACAACGATAAACTAGTGGTGCGCTCGAATAGCGCAAATGCATGGCGAGCGAGCAGACCTTTTTTACAGAAAAATAGGACAGAAATTACATCTAACTGTAGTGCACAGTGTAACCCTTTCAATTCTCAGTTAGCATCAGAGAATCTGAAGTCTCTGATCCCAGACTACGGAAGCATTGTAGTAACAATAACAGAATTACTTGAATAAACTTCGAAAGCAGTGGCAAAGAAGCGCAGCTTGACAAAGACTTCACATTTGTTTCAAGAAGAGAGTAGCTATTAACATTTTGGTTGAAACGAAGTTGCGTAAGGCAGTGCAGCAGGATTCTCCGCGCTCGTTAATTGAAAAATACTGGAACTGTGAACGCTTTACCTAACTTACGTAATTAGAAGCACGGGCGAAAATTTTTGACGTACGCATACATACCTATATATATAATATCTGAAATCTCAATTGAACACGGCTGAGAGTCAGCTTCGCTCGCTCGCTGAATAAATAATGAATACACATGCGTATATATAGTTCTGACGTTCATGTGCGAGAGGTATAGTCCAACACATACATACATGTATGAACACATTTTAGGCCAATGATTTAAAACATTGTCCATTCACATCCCAATCTAACTGTTTAAAAATGTAGCAAAAGCTAAAAACCCATAGTAGCAATTTTGTGACAGTAATGAATAAAGCATAGTAAGAGGTGTACAATTTACTTGACTTCTGTGAGTGAATCTACTTGAAGAACAGACTAATCATATTGCTCGCATGTGGCCAGCTACATTCTAAATAAGGTAGGCAAAGGGTTTTAGATTGGTAAGAACAAATAAAAAAAAAATTCCAATTTCTATGCCAACTCGATGCTTTTGCCTGTATCTCAATTTCATGTTTTGCGCGAAGTGGGCTGTTTTCTCAGATCCTGTCACATAATAGTATTACGCTAAAAATAGGCCTAGGATGTGGTGAAGCAGACAGGCAATCGCTTAACCCAGATTCTCATTAACACCACACCCACTATAAGACTTTGTGCCTTCATTTTCCATGTTATTATTAATGAAGATATTAGTTAAACCAATCAACTGCTAAAATCACCACAATTAAATCTATTGTTGAAACTTCACTATAGTATTGTCTACTCTCTTATCTACATTTATCTGTATTCTACTATACCAGTTTATACATACTTTTATTGTCACATTATTTATTTACTTACGCCTCACCCATGACAATTGTACTGCTAGGCTTCTGCTAGGTATCTTCTCACTAGCAATATTAACCCTCAGTGTGCATGTGCGTGAGGGTTATAATAGTCTTTTTGTCATTCGTTCTGTCAACATCATATCTCGAAGATGGTGGATTAGGCATTGAGAGAAGACAAAATTGGACTACATGACGATTTAAGTCCCTTTAATTTTGCCACTTTATTGGAATTTTGGCTTAGTTTTTTTAGAAAACAAGCGAAAAGGCTAATGCGAATTATTGCATTTTTTCACAAACTAAATAATGATGAAGGTTTGCTCTCTTAGTGCTCTAGTTTGGTTCATGACCAGTGTAGGATAATTCAAGATATCACCCAATTATATTAGTATGTATATATGTACACATATAATTTATTCTATGTTAGATATCTTTACAATAGTTTTTTTAGGTTGTGACCCATGAGAAGTCATGATACCTCATTATTTTATCTCAAGTTGTATTAAGCCAGATCATTACCTTCAGATATGCTAGTAGTAGCAAACATTTTTATATAATTCCATTATTATTACTCCATAACAAACACGCTTATCTTAGTAATTTGTGGGGAGTTGTTTCTCTACAAAAGTTTTCCAACCATGTCAAATCACCTACTAAACTATTAGATGGGGTATGTGGGATAGCTCCTATGGGCTCACTCTTTGAAGTGTTGCAGTGAACTAACTTTAAAACTGAATGACCAACTCTAGTACAAACTTCTGCTCTTCTGAATATATCAAGCATAGAATGAACCACTTATTACACTCATTTAATATCTAGCCATATTACACTCATGTAATGTATATACAAGCACACTCATTGTATGTATATATCTCAAGTTCTTCTCTATTTTTGTCTGCTTTATTTTCTATTACTTCTTTAGTCATCTTGGTAAGGTCGCACTATGTTAGTTGACTTAGTGGATACAATAATTATTGAATACATGGTTGAGAGATTGTATATCATGCACCGTTTTAAGTTTAAATGTTTTTCATAAAAATTTTCAACAGTTTAATAATAAATATCTTATATTTTTTTGAGAAGTACAATAATGTATTTTATATGCTGAAGATATGAAATAAGTTTATGTTAACTTCAATACACTCCCTAGGCGCTGTATGCTACTGAGTGGCATTGTTGTTCATGAAGGAAACAAGCATATAGCATTTAGAGACAAGGTAAGATTTATTATACACCTAAGAATTATTACATTCTCTACTGTTTCATATGATGCTGGGACACAGGATTTGTCACTTTCTGTGACTTATAATGTTAAGGATATTGGTATAAATTTAGAATATGTTGTAAAACTTGAAAATGCTGTAGACTTTACAACAGGTGCATTTAGTTTGACATTATTGAGCTGATGAGGATGTTCCAGGCATGCTTTTTTATTTCAATGAAATTATGTATTATGTAAATGTAATATTTTTATCCTGTGCGAATAATCATATGCATTTTTGGTGATTCTTATGTGAATTAATTTTTACTTTTGTAGGAATATGTGAACATTTATGGAATGTTCAGAACAAGATGTATGATTCATCAAAAGGCTTGTAGTCATCAGAAGGTGGCTGCAATTGAAATGATGTAAGAGAGAATTTTTGCAGCTAGTAGCAGTATTAAGAAATATGCAAGTATATACGTTTCTGAGTTGGACACTTTTAGGGTGAGAACAACAATAAATAAGTACTTCATTGGTTTGTGGCTTGCATATTTGATTCTTAATTTCTAGTACTGTCCGCAAGCCAGCAGTTCAATCAGTGCATATTCAGGAACTGCTACATAGAGTACATTCCATTGTACACTTTTTTAACACACAAATTTTCTTTATCCTTTGCAAAATGTAGTTGAATTCAGAGCTCTTTAAGGCTTCATATTTACATGTCTGAATAGATTAGCTCTTGTTTCTAACAATATGAATCTGATGTCTGGGAAACTTTCCTTAATCTCATGGTGAAAGTGTTTCTTGAGGTCATCTAAAATGGCTTTAGAATAATGGCTGTAGTAAACTTGAACAGAATTTGTTTCGCCCACAAAGACTTCTATGATTTTTATACCATTCTGTAGCACAAAGTAAAGTTAGGGCCATCATAATATGAAACCAGACCAATTTAGGCAAAAATTATGATTAAAAATAAGTAAGTCACTGCATGAATACTTATGAGGATAAATACCGGGGAATGTAAAAGAACTATAGTAAGTAATGAAGTTTCACAGAGGCAAGTATAAGAGTCTGCTGCTATGAGAAATTGTCATAGTCATAGAATAGTCAACATAATAGTTATCTAAAGTTAAACAATCCATGTCTGATACTTTATCAGTTAAAGAATATCCTGCTGCTCCAATTTTGATATATTTGCCTCTTAAGAAAGGCTTTTTAAGAATCAAAGGGAAAGCAAGACTGGTACTTACCAAATACATTAAGGTCAAAGAAATACCTGGAATATGTGTGTGATTAGGGGAATTGGAAGCTTCATTTGGCAAGGGGGAGGGGGATCCAGCCAGGAGTCCTGGGGTCACGGGAACAAATGGGATATCTTTGTATCTTCATTTTTTTCTTTTCACCAGTTTATAAAAAAAATTCATTCTAATTTTCTTTCATGGTAGGATAAAAGATGCCATAGTGGATGCTAAAGATCTGAAAATGTTTCCGAAAGAGCAATCGTTAACAGACATTGTGAAATCATTTCCACAAAAGAAAGATATGACGGACAAACCAAGCAAAAAAATTGACTTAAGTGGCTTTTTGTACCTGTCTGACAATATTCTGTACAAGATAAGGGAACTTACAGAAGAGTCTTCAAAAGAAGTAAGTTTTAAAGGAGTAACTTCCAAAGAAGTGATTACTAAGAAGTATGATAAACAATATTGATACGTAGTATTATATTATATAGAGTTAGAGTCATTTTTGCTATGTATTTTATATTCTAAAGAATAGTATTATATTCTTTTGGCATAGGAAACTCTTGTGCAGAGACTCATAAAGCGAGATTGTTATAAAAAACTTCATGAAATTATTCTTCCGAACGACCCGACTACAAAGGTAAGTGTTTGTAGCTGCAATAAATGTCATCATAAAATTATTAATTATGATTATTCTTTTATGTCTCACAGTTGAGCAAGGATATCCAAGATAAGCTTAAAAAGCTCAACCATAAACAACACGGAGAAAATGCATATGAAATAGATGTGAGTAATATTTACTTGTTTATATATATATATTTAATAATTGGCATGTATGGTACGTAGAATGGAAGAATTTCTTATGCTTCAGAAGCAAAGGATGATCCCATTGAAGATGTTTTGTTTTATTCAAAAGAAGATGAGGTTTGCAAGTTCATATGTTTAAATTGGAATAATTAATGTATTTGATTGATAAGAGCCTGCATACACTTAATGTTGTTGAACTACATTAAATAAGCTTGTGCTTGTAGATTCTGTAAGCAAGTACTTTCAGTTGATATTAGTTGTACACAGTAGTCTTTATACTGCTTTACTTAGTCTGTGAAATATTTAATAGCTTTACAAACCACTCATGTAAGCAGTACATCTGATTTGTCAAAACTACAACCAATACCAGTGGAAAAGCAAACACCTATTATAAGAGGGATTGAAATTATTATATATATTCATGTTACATTTTTATGATATACATAGTACTTATTACATGAGTCAGAGTGTGATATGGCAAAATATTTCACGAGCAGGCTAATTTATTTTCACTCGCCTCTGGCTCGTGAAAATAAATTAGCCTGCTCGTGAAATATCTAGCCATGTCACTCTGACAAGTGTAATAAGTGTTTTATTTCTTGCTAGATATCTTTACTGAAGTAGTTTGTACTGGGACCAGTAACTCTAGGGGTGAAGTTGGCCTAAAACTCTCTCTAAGAGCTCCACACAACCCCAGCAGATATTTTAAGCAGCTGCTCTAACCTTGGTTGGGTAGGCTTCACTAGAGGAAGGTAGCTGTAAAAAAAACCAGAAAACTGGTAAGCCTCACCAGGTTGCTATAACTACTGGGGTAAAGAGCTTGCTCAATACAGCCATGAGATAACACTATGTGATAACGTGAGTTATCACATGTTATCACAACCTAAAAATAACATTGTGAAGATATCTAGCGTGGAATAACTATATTGTTATTAAAGAGCAAATGTATTATAACTCACTATATTTCATCATGATAGCATTTTGTATCTTTCAACTTCAGATGAAGCCACCGCCCCAAAAGAAGATATGCCAGATGGTATGTTTCAAGATTCAACATTAATGCATATGTGTCCAAATGCATACGAGTGATAAAAGACGCTAAAAAATTGGTAATTTAGGGTTACCCCAAAAATATGGTAACTAGCAAATTTCTTAAAATTATGGAAACAAGAAAGATCACTTGCCACATGTGATTATTTTTTATCTGTAAATCACTGCTTTATTAACTCCCAGTGTGCATGTGCAAGAGGGTTACAGTAGTCGTCCTGTTCGAGCTGATTTTTGAGAAAACACAAAGCTGTCAGCTCCGCACAGGTACTAGCTTTTTTGTGGGTAATGTAATGCCCCCTGTGGGCATGCCCACATGAAGATAGGAGACTATGAGAACTATATGTATGTGTCTGTGCCCTGGTGTGCATGTATTCATTGTGTGTGTAAGTGTTAATGAACAGTTGTATGTATGTGTGTGCATGTGCCTTGGTGCAGAACAGGAGGTATGCAGCTTTTGGTGCCAAGTGTAGGTGGAGTTTGTGTGTCATATAGTGTGTTTTTGTGATCACCGCGTATTGTAATACATATGCATAAAGAGTAAGATTTGTTCAGAAATCCAAACTACATGCATGTAGTTTGAGCCAGATCGAATTATGACTATTAATTTTCTCCTCTTTACCAGATGTCATGATTGTTCACCTTTTGGAAGATTTTTGAGAATCTCCAAACCAGCTTGGTGCTTCTTTTTACTGTTCCAAAGCAACCTTTTCGAAAAACAAACGTAGTTCAGAGTTTTTTTCCAGCACTATTGGTTTGCAAAATGACCATTTTTGCACTTCTGAGTCTGAGGCAGGAATTGTAAGTTCTAGTTGGTTGATTCAGTTTCTTAAATTTTAGTTTGTCATTGTGTTGTTTGCTATATGTCCAAGTAGCTATAATAGTTTTACATTATATACACTACATAATATAATTATGATAATAGCTTCTACTGAATTGTTTGGTATGACTACAGAGGCATTTGAATTTATTGGATACTCAGAGCATAGGCTAAAATTGTTGGTTCATAATTTTGATAAAAAAATTCTATATTGTATCTTTTCTATTGATCCAACTCATTACTTAAACAAATGAATGGGTGTGGTTATAATGGACACACCAATTCGATCTGGCTTCAAACTACATGCATATAGTTTGGATTTCTGAACAAATCTTACTCTTTATGCGTATGCATTACAATACGCTGTGATCACAAAATAATAGGTAAAGGGTTGACATACACAGATATAATATGATAATTTACCACATTTGCTTCCCCTTGTAATGAGTGTTGTGCATGGAGTCCTAGGTGGATTCCCAGCAATAGTGGAATCGAATCCATTCACTAAAACTTCAGATAGTTTGTTCGGGATAAACTCATGTTTATTAGCAGTCTGGTCGTTGTCCCATGTTCACCTCTGCAGTTCTCAAATATGTCTCAGTAATTCATGTCATCCATTTGCATTTTATTTTACGTTTCTTTTAGTTCTGTATATATCAGTGTTGTTTTGGTTTAGAGATTCCAGGCTTACTTAGTTTTAGTTATTCATACTAAACAAATATATTAAATGCTTAGTTTTAGTTTTTTCCCTAAATTCTCCCTAAAGATTTAGTTAGTTTTTAATTTTTCTTCAATATCATGTAGAAGATTTAGTTAGTTATTACTACCAACTGACTTAGTTTTAGTTAATTTATGTTGTCACTCAAATTCTTCAATAATGGAGACTCCTTAAAGTAGTACAGATCGTTTTCCCAAATAACTTCAAAAAAGCATATTTTGAAATCTTAGATATTATAAAGTATGATACTTTTTATATAGTTTAGAGAATATTTACTTGATGAAACTTTTATTAGATAACCTCCACATACCTAGGACTTGAGTGACAACTCAGGTGGCAGTAAACACATTTCTACCACATAAATGTTGTAAAGCTAGCTAAAATTATTGTATCTTTTTGGCGGACATTCATGACTACGGACTATGGCAAATACAGCTTAGTTATGTGAAGACAGTGCAACCAAAATTAAAAAAATTTAAGCCCTGCCGGTATTTATTTGTTTAAATTTTTTTAAATTTTTTGATTAACTGTCCAAATGAAGCATCTCCTGCTACTTATACAATTGGTAATAGAGTTAACATGTAACTATTTATAATTAAAAGGGTGCAATCGTTTTAATCAAATTTAATGCCGGTCAGGCTACTTAAGTGATAATTAATCTGAAGTTTGAAAAACAACAACAAACAATTATGGTTATTTGCATTACCATAACTAAATTATCTTTTCAGTCAGAAGAATCTTATGTAACAAAGCCAGCATCTTTTGTGGAATATCGCTTGAGGTTATTCAAGAAGTCTAAATCTAAGGAAGAAACTGAGCAAGAAGATAAGGAAGCAGATGAGAAAGCAGATGCCGAAGCAATTAAATGGTTAGATGATATTTGTGTATTTGATTAATTTCACGATTGACAATGTCTGTATTGATAGGTTTAAAGATGCCGTTAAACAAGCTGAAACCCTTTCTCAGCAGAAGAAAGAATAATTTTAGGCTTTCTTAAAACATTGATGCAACCTTTAGCTATATTTAGTATTAAGTTTAGTTGGTGTTAAATAATAGCTGTATGTATAAAATGTTTATATCAAAATTTGGTGAGACATTTTTTAGTATTGAGTTATTATAGACATACTAGAATTTAGCCTCTTGTTGAAAAATTTGCTCAAAAGTATATTGCAAGTTTTATTTTGATAAGCATTATGTTTAGTATATATTGGAAATGCAAAATTTACTGTCTAATGTTATAATACTTTGCAAATAACGTGATATTTATTGTGTATAATATTTAAATCAGTTCAAGTTTCAGTATCAAAAGTTTTTCAATGCTTCATGAACCACTCGCCACAACTGCAGTGACTTGGAAAAACTAGCAATTCTGAGAAATTATCACATAGTTTTGAACCTGAACCTGTAGTAGAAAAGAAACTTGGGGGAAGCTTGCCAACTAGTGGTGTGCTTGAGCACAAATATTGAGTGAGCCTGTGTAGTTAGGTATCATAAAACTGGTAATGCTACTACATAATTTATATTATAGCTTAGTTCATGCAAAACAGTATAATAGCAGTTGACCATTAATTTTAACAAGCAAATACAAAATTACTCTCTTACCTGAGTAATGGTACTTAAGCCATTCTGACTATCTCAATTACCAGTAGCTCTTGAACAAGCTCTCAGCTACAAAAAAAAACAAAAACCTAAATAAAAAAAGAATATATGCTAGTGTTATTTTTTGTAATTTTAGCCAACAAATATAGAATTACTACTTACATCAATTTCCTGATAGTGAGTCATGGTAACTTCTGTAGTATCAAATATAAGCTATTGTGACTAGCTGAATTATTGGTAATTCTTGACAAGCTCTCAGCTACAAAAACAAAAGACCATTAATTTTAGCAAACAAATACAAAATTACTTACTTACCTCTTTATCTTGAGTAGTGTTAACTTCTGTAGTATTAAATTTAAGACATTTGACTGTCTGAATTTACCAGTCACACTGACAACAATCTGTCCGCTACAAAAAAGATAAGGTCCAGTAATTTTGTAATTTTAGCTAACAAATACGGAATTACGTACTTATCTCAGCTTCTCTCGAGTAGTGGTAGCTTCTTTAGAAGCCTTTCTGACTACCAGTGGTTCTTAATTAATAACAAACAAGCTGCACTTAGCAGCTCAAAAAAAAGGCGAAGTTTTGAATTTACATCCGGTAAAGGGTATCCAATGCCATAGTAACTAATAGCTGTAAATTTTTGTGACTTGAAAAACAAACGTTTTTGCAAGAATACTATCACTAAAGTAAGACTTGCTTAATGCTGTATTATCAGAAGAAACTGGAGTCAAGCAAAAATCAGTGATTTTAGGTGAAAAAAGGAACCTGCATGAGCATATAAGGAGCATGTATGTTGGAGCCCCCCTTCATTTCCTACACCACTGAAGTGAATTTTATGTACAGAATTTGAATAATTTTAGCAAACAAAAACAAAATAACTTTCTTACCTCAATCTCTTTAGTAGTGGTAACCTCTGTAGTATCAAATTTAAGCGAGTCTGACTGTCTGAATTACCAGTAACTCTTGACAACAAGCTCTCAGCTACACAAAAGGAAGGCCTGAGTTAATTTTGTACGTTTTGCTAACAAGTATGAAATTGCGTACTTACTTGAGCATCCGTTGAGTAATGGTAACTTTTGTAGTATCAAATTTAAGTCATTACGACAATCTGAAATTACCAGTCTCTCTTGACAACAAGTTATCAGCTACAAAAAAAGAAAGGCCAGAGTATTTTTGTAATTTTAACTTACAAATATGTAATTAACTACTCACCTCAGTTTCCCTCAAGCAGTGGTAGCTTCCTCAGCGTTGTTATTAAGGTATTCTTACAGTGGTAACCTCTGTAGTATCCAATTTAAGCCATCCTGATTACCTCAAGCCCATAAAAAATAGCCCAATGCTATTTGATAACCAAAAAGCGACGCTTAGCAGCGTACCCCCCCCACCCCCAAACGGCGAGTTTTTTTAATTTACGTCTAGTAAAGGGTCTTCAATGCCATAGTAAACAGTCACAGCAGCTCTTTGGGACTTGAAAAACAAGCATTTACGCAGGAATTATTTTACAGTTTTGAGCCTATGTTTAAAGTAAGACTTGTTTAATGCTGTAGTATCCAAAAGAAACTGGAGTGAAGCCTAAAAAGCCATTTTTTAGGAGAAAAAGTCCCCGCGCGTGCGTTTAACAGGCATACGCACCATCCATCCATCCATATATATATATATATATCTATACATGTATAACTAGTGGTGTGTTTGAGCACAAATGGTGAGCGAGCCTAAAACTAAACTGTTGTTTAACGATTGGTTTTAACTTCTAATACTGAAGCTACTAAAACAAAAGTCGAGCTTTTAAATTACGTATAATATTATGGTAAAGACATTCAATGCCATAGTAACCACTCCCGCAACTCTTTGAATTGAAAAAAAAAAAAGTAAGCAACAAATAACATGTCACGTTATTTAAACTTTTTCTTTGTGATATTCTTTATAACACACAATACTTTCACACAACTGAACATACCTACGACAGACTTACCTTCACGGTTAGTCTAGTGGACAATGAATATTCAAGTAAATACTGTTGCGTAGGGCTTACAACAAGTGTTAACTTACCACAGCCACTAACTGAATATAAATGAACTCCCTTAAGTTTTTGAGTTTCAACTGCACCCGCAAAGAATTCAAAGCGGTAAACAATACAATTTCTAGGATGGTATGGGTAATGATCACTAATGATCGCTAAACCAGAGGATTCTGTTTAGTGCAGTTTGGGACAGGGTCGATCACCAAGCTAACACAAAAATACGAGAAGGTCAAAGTACCTAATAACATACGTACGTCCAAACATATATATAAACTAGTGGTGTGCTTGAGCACAAATGGCGAGCGAGCCTGATAGTTAGGTAACATAAAATGTTACTATTTTTAGCTTACTTCATGCAAACACTATAATAGAAGTTATGACATTTGATTTTTCAGCAAACAAATACAAAATCACTCTCTTACCTGATTAATGGTAACGTTTGTAGTATCAAACATCAACCATTCTGATAATCTCAATCACCAGTAACTCTTGAACAAGCTCTCAGCGATAAAAAATAAACCAGTGTTATTATTTGTAATTTCAGCCAACAAATATGGAATTACTACTTACATCATTCTTGAGTATTGATAACTTCTGTAGTATCAAATTGAAGTTACTTTGACCATCTGAATTACCTTGAATTCTTGACAACAAGCTCTCACCTACAAAAACAAAAGACAATCATTTTTAGCACAATAATACAAAATTGTACTTTCTTACCTCATTTTCTTGAGCAGTGGTAACTTTTGTAGTGCCAAATTTGAGCCAATCTGACTATTTGAATTTACCAGTCACTGTTGACAAGCTCTTAGCTACAAAAAAGAAAGGCCAGAGTTAATTTTGCATATTTAGCTAACAAATATGGAATTACGTACTTACCACAGCTTCCCTCGAGAAGTAGTAGTTTTCTTAGCATTAGTTCAGCGAAGCGAGCGAAGCGAGCGGAGCTGACTCTCTAATGAGTTCGCGATATATATATATATCTAGGTCTAGAAATTGTTTTTGTTCTTGCGTGGGCGTACGTGTGTACCCTTTCTCCTACGCGCTTGCGCGGGCCGGGTAACCTTCTTAGCAACATTTTGTTTTGTTTACTCGCTGTACGAATGCTATTAGAGCACATCACTAGTAATACGGCATTCTGACTACCAACGGCTCTTGACAAACAACAACTGTCACTCCGTATCCCCCATAAAACGGCGAAGTTTTGAAATTAAGTCCGGAAAAGGGTCTTCAATGCCATAGTAACCGGTAGAAGAATCAACTTTTTGTTTCTTGAAAAGCAAGCATTTTCGCAGGAATTTTCTCACACTTTGGAGCTTAAGTATAAAGTAAGGCTTGCTTAATGTTGTAGTTTCAGAATAAACTGGGGTCAAGCCTAAAAAGCCGTGTTTTTTGGAGAAAAAAGTTCCACGCGCGCGCCTTTAAAGGGCATACGTACCATCCCACATACATACATATAACATATACCCGATATCGCATTATCCACCCCTAATACTGTCTCGCTCAAGGTAACATAAAACTAGTGGTGTGCTTGAGCACAAATGGCGAGCGAGCCTGATAGTTAGGTAACATAAAATTAAGTATTGTTACTATGTTTTAGCTTAGTTCATGCAAACACTATAATAGCAGTTATGACCTTTTATTTCAGCAAACAAATACAAAATCACTCTCTTACCTAATTAATGGTAACTTTTGTAGTATCAAACATCTGCCATTCTGATAATCTCAATCACCAGTAACTCTTGAACAAGCTCTCAGCTAAGATAAAAAATAAACCAGTGTTATTATTTGTAATTTTTACTTACCTCATTCTTGAGTATTGATAACTTCTGTAGCTGAAGTTTATTTGACCATCTGAATTACCTTGAATTCTTGACAACAAGCTCTCACCTACAAAAACAAAAGACAATCAATTTTAGCACACAAATACAAAATTACTTTCTTACCTCATTTTCTTGAGCAGTGGCAACTTTTGTATTACCAAATTTGAGTCATTCTGACTATTTGAATTTACCAGTCACTGTTGACAACAAGCTCTTAGCTATAAAAAAGAAAGGCCAGAGTTATTTTGCATATTAAGCTAACAAATATGGAATTGCGTACTTACCTCGGCATATCCCTCGAGTAGTAGTAGCTTCCTTAGCATTAATACTTTATGTGCTTACATACGCTTTTCAGAAGTAGTGATAGTTCTCTTAGTACTGACTACGGGTGGCTCTTGACAACTAGTAACAAGCCGCACTTAGCCGGAAAAAAGGCGAAGTTTTCAATTTAAATCTGGTAAAGGGTCTCCAATGTCATAGTAACCGATCGAATCAACTTTTTGTTTCTTGAAAAGCAAGCGTTTTCGCATGAATTTTCTCACACTTTGGAGCTTAAGTATAAAGTAAGACTTGTTTAATGCTGTAGTTTCAGAATAAACTGGGGTCAAGCCTAAAAAGCCGTGTTTTTTGAAGAAAAACCGTTCCCCCCGCGCGCGTTTAAAGGGCATACGTACAATCCATACATACATACATACATACATATATATATATAACATATACCTGATTTTGCATTATCCACCCCTAATACTGTCTCGCTCGCTTCGCTCGCTCGACAACTAAGTATTGTTACTATGTTATAGCTTAGTTCATGCAAACATTGCAATAGAAGTTATGACCTTTTATTTCAGCAAACAAATACAAAATGACTCTCTTACCTGATTAATGGTAACTTTTGTAGTATCAAACATC
>WLWD01003163.1_pt1 | contig 24948 bp, 23 predicted proteins | sample 6712731 | NCBI WGS metagenome assembly WLWD01 (sample SAMN12718690, study PRJNA576275) | sponge metagenome | isolation source: marine sponge | host: Mycale hentscheli | place: New Zealand: South Island, Marlborough, Capsize Point | collected 2014-11-01 | reverse complement strand
TCTCTCAGGTGCAGCGAGGGAACTGTGCCTCTGTCTCTCAGGTGCAGCGAGGGAACTGTGCCTCTGTCTCTCAGGTGCAGCGAGGGAACTGTGCCTCTGTCTCTCAGGTGCAGCGAGGGAACTGTGCCTCTGTCCTGGGAACAATCACCACCTAATCCTTATTATTTACTTATTTGTTTTGTTTGATGATTTTATTATTATTATTGTTTTGTTGTTATTGATTTTTTATTTCCACATTGTAAAAAAAAAACTAAAATAGAAATAAATTTGAAACACTAAAACTAGAATTGAAATTAGTACATTGGAAAAACTGAAATTGTAGTCTTTGCTGAAAACTAAAATTAATTGAAACATTTTTGTCAAAAAAAACTATAATTAAAATAAAATGTAAAGGTTCAATCAAAACACAACAGTAAGAGAGACTGATCCTTTTCTACTCATTCATTTTATAATGTACCAATTTTATATAGCTACTGTAGTTGTCACTATTTCACTTAGCAGGCCCTAGCCACAAATCTTAAACAGCTTTAAAATTTGAAGTAGCTACTAGCTAAAATTTAAAATGATAGCTAAATTTAGAGTAGCTTAGGGAAGGGTCCATGGGGGGAACCAAGTTGATAAATGTACCAAAACAAGGCAATGATCAGTTTATAGGTCAACTACATCATAACTTATGCTCTTCATCCATAAATTTATATTCAAAGTCGAGTACAATCAATCACTAATATTTTTTTCATTTCGTGAGTTTTGACCTATATATTTGGGCCTCTCCCTGTTTTGACCTATATATTTGGGCCCCTCCCTGTTTTGACCTATATATTTGGGCCCCTCCCTGTTTTGACCTATATATTTGGGCCCCTCCCTGTTTTGACCTATATATTTGGGCCCCTCCCTATATATTTGGGCCCTTCCCTGTTTTGACCTATATATTTGGGCCCCTCCCTGTTTTGACCTATATATTTGGGCCCCTCCCTGTTTTGACGTATATATTTGGGCCCCTCCCTGTTTTGACCTATATATTTGGGCCCCTCCCTGTTTTGACGTATATATTTGGGCCCCTCCCTGTTTTGACGTATATATTTGGGCCCCTCCCTGTTTTGACCTATATATTTGGGCCCCTCCCTATTTTGACCTATATTTTTGGGCCCCTCCCTGTCACTAGAGCTGAATCCGTCCCTGTAGCTATATCAGCCTAACTAGATTAATGTAGAAGATATTGGATTCATGCATGGAGTGTATTTGAAAGTGATGATCAATTTCAAAGTTGCTGCTTCAGGTTTGTGAATGCTCATGTACAAACTTCTCAATTGCTGCTTGCAAATTTGATAAGTGATTGAAGTCTTCTAAAGTAAGATCATTTGAAGATTTCTCAACATCTTGCCATGCCTGTTCTAGAGTTCCTATGACACTGTTGCTATGTCCACTAGTTCCAGAAGACAAATCAACAGCACACTGTGCCCTTTCAGTGACGTTAATGAGATGTCGGCTGAAACCGTCTCGGACAGAGCTGAGAGCACATAATGAATGTTGTAATTCACAGACACTCTGTAACTTGTAGTGTGGATGCAACAACTGCAGACAATCCTTCACCTCCAGCACATGGTGCTTATGAGGCACCTAACACACCCACACCAACCAACCCACACACAGACACACACACACACAAATTTCATAGTACGTTTGGTTTATTAGCTAATAACAAATGTTTTGTGTTAAAGATGCATAGATTTCGAACTTGAATTTAGTGTTCCTATTTATAACCGCACACACCGATATAATCTCACACAGTGATATAATCTCACACAGTGATATAATCTCACACAGTGATATAATCTCACACAGTGATATAATCTCACACAGTGATATAATCTCACACAGTGATTAATCTCACACACTGATATAATCTCACACAGTGATATAATCTCACACAGTGATATAATCTCACACATTGATATAATCTCACACATTGATATAATCTCACACAGTGATATAATCTCACACAGTGATTAATCTCACACACTGATATAATCTCACACAGTGATATAATCTCACACAGTGATATAATCTCACACACTGATATAATCTCACACATTGATATAATCTCACACAGTGATATAATCTCACACACTGATATAATCATATAATCTCACACTGATTAATCTCACACTGATTAATCTCACACATGCACTGATATAATCTCACACTCTGATATAATCTCACACTGATATAATCACACACATTGATATAATCTCAGTGATAAAATCTCACGCAGTGATTAATCTCACACATGCACTGATATAATCTCACACAGTGATATAATCTGACACATAATTAATCTCACACATGCACTGATATAATCTCACACACTGATATAATCTCACACACTGATATAATCTCACACATGCACTGATATAATCTCACACACTGATATAATCTCACACACTGATATAATCTCACACATGCACTGATATAATCTCACACACTGATGTAATCTCACACCCCAATCACACACACAAATATAATCTAAGAAGGAAGAACAGAAGGAAGAACAGAAGACGGAAGTGTGCATTGAAAGACATTTGTGTGTGTAGTCATTTTGTGTTGTAAGGTGTGGTGCAGCGTGGATGTGTTAATGATGAACAGTTGTATGGTATGTATGTGTGTATGCATGTCTTGAGGCAGAGCAGGAACTTTGCAGCTTTTCATGTCAGTTATAGGCAGAGCTTAGAGTTCCTTATAAACCCTAGCTCCACATGTTTCAGTTGGTCTTGTGTCAGTTATAGGCAGAGCTTAGAGTTCCTTATAAACCCTAGCTCCACATGTTTCAGTTGGTCTTGTGTCAGTTATAGGCAGAGCTTACAGTTCCTTATAAACCCTAGCTCCACATGTTTCAGTTGGTCTTGTGTCAGTTATAGGCAGAGCTTAGAGTTCCTCATAAACCCTAGCTCCACATGTTTCAGTTGGTCTTGTGTCAGTTATAGGCAGAGCTTAGAGTTCCTTATAAACCCTAGCTCCACATGTTTCAGTTGGTCTTGTGTCAGTTATAGGCAGAGCTTAGAGTTCCTCATAAACCCTAGCTCCACATGTTTCAGTTGGTCTTGTGTCAGTTATAGGCAGAGCTTAGAGTTCCTTATAAATCCTAGCTCCACATGTTTCAGTTGGTCTTGTGTCAGTTATAGGCAGAGCTTAGAGTTCCTTATAAACCCTAGCTCCACATGTTTCAGTTGGTCTTGTGTCAGTTATAGGCAGAGCTTAGAGTTCCTTATAAACCCTAGCTCCACATGTTTCAGTTGGTCTTGTGTCAGTTATAGGCAGAGCTTAGAGTTCCTCATAAACCCTAGCTCCACATGTTTCAGTCGGTCTTGTGTCAGTTATAGGCAGAGCTTAGAGTTCCTCATAAACCCTAGCTCCACATGTTTCAGTTGGTCTTGTGTCAGTTATAGGCAGAGCTCAGAGTTCCTTATAAACCCTAGCTCCACATGTTTCAGTTGGTCTTGTGTCAGTTATAGGCAGAGCTTAGAGTTCCTTATAAACCCTAGCTCCACATGTTTCAGTTGGTCTTGTGTCAGTTATAGGCAGAGCTTAGAGTTCCTTATAAACCCTAGCTCCACATGTTTCAGTTGGTCTTGTGTTAGTTATAGGCAGAGCTTAGAGTTCCTTATAAACCCTAGCTCCACATGTTTCAGTTGGTCTTGTGTCAGTTATAGGCAGAGCTTAGAGTTCCTTATAAACCCTAGCTCCACATGTTTCAGTTGGTCTTGTCAGTTATCAGTTATAGGCAGAGCTTAGAGTTCCTCATAAACCCTAGCTCCACATGTTTCAGTTGGTCTTGTGTCAGTTATAGGCAGAGCTTAGAGTTCCTTATAAACCCTAGCTCCACATGTTTCAGTTGGTCTTGTGTTAGTTATAGGCAGAGCTTAGAGTTCCTCATAAACCCTAGCTCCACATGTTTCAGTCGGTCTTGTGTCAGTTATAGGCAGAGCTTAGAGTTCCTATAAACCCTAGCTCCACATGTTTCAGTCGGTCTTGTGTCAGTTATAGGCAGAGCTTAGAGTTCCTTATAAACCCTAGCTTAACAGTGTTTCAGTGGTCTTGTGTTAGTTATAGGCAGAGCTATCGAGTTCCTCATAAACCATCGTCCACATGTTTCAGTTGGTCTTGTGTCCGGTATAGGCGAGTAGAGTCTTAAACATAGTCCACATGTTGCAGTCGGTATTGTGTCAGTTATAGGCAGAGCTTAGAGTTCTTATAAACCCTAAGCTCACATGTTTCAGTCGGTCTTGTGTCAGTATGGCAGAGCTTAGGAGTTCCTTATAAACCCTAGCTCAACAGGTTTCAGGTGGTCGTGTGTCAGTATAGGCAGAGCTCAGAAGTTCATTATAAACTAGCTCCAATGTTTAGTTGGTCTCTGAGTAGATATAGGCAGAGTTAGAGTCCTTATCAACCCTAGCTCCAAATGTTCAGTGGTTTGTGTCAGTTATAGGCAGAAGATTAGAGTCCGTATAAACCCTAGCTCCACATGTTTCAGTTGTCTTGTGTCAGTTATAGCAGAGCTTGAGTTCCTAATAAACCCCTAGCTCCCATGTTTCAGTCGGTCTTTGTGTCAAGTCATAGGCAGAGCTTAGGAGTTCCTATAAACCCTAGCTCAACAGTTCAGTGGTCTGTGTCAAGTTATAGGCAGAGCTTCAGAGTCTATAAACCCTAGCTCACCATGTTCAGTTGGTCTTGTGTCGTTATAGTGCGGAGCTTAGAGTTCTGATAAACCCTAGCTCCAAATTGTTGCAGTGGTATTGTGTCAGTATAGGCAGAGCTTAGAGTTCCTTATAAACCCAGCTCCACAGGTTTCAGTTGGTCTTGTGTGATTTAGGCAGAGCTTAGGAGTTCTATAAACCTGCTCCACATGTTTCAGTTGGTCTTGTGTCAGTTATAGGCAGAGCTTAGAGTTCCTTATAAACCCTAGCTCCACATGTTTCAGTTGGTCTTGTGTCAGTTATAGGCAGAGCTTAGAGTTCCTTATAAAGCCTAGCTCCACATGTTTCAGTTGGTCTTGTGTCAGTTATAGGCAGAGCTTAGAGTTCCTCATAAACCCTAGCTCCACATGTTTCAGTTGGTCTTGTGTCAGTTATAGGCAGAGCTTAGAGTTCCTTATAAACCCTAGCTCCACATGTTTCAGTTGGTCTTGTGTCAGTTATAGGCAGAGCTTAGAGTTCCTTATAAACCCTAGCTCCACATGTTTCAGTTGGTCTTGTGTTCAGTTATAGGCAGAGCTTAGAGTTCCTCATAAACCCTAGCTCCACATGTTTCAGTCGGTCTTGTGTCAGTTATAGGCAGAGCTTAGAGTTCCTCATAAACCCTAGCTCCACATGTTTCAGTTGGTCTTGTGTCAGTTATAGGCAGAGCTTAGAGTTCCTTATAAACCCTAGCTCCACATGTTTCAGTTGGTCTTGTGTCAGTTATAGGCAGAGCTTAGAGTTCCTTATAAACCCTAGCTCCACATGTTTCAGTCGGTCTTGTGTCATGTCATTCAATTCGTTGTGTGTTCGTTTCTTCTAAATTAAAGTAATTTAATCTATCCTAATCTGACCTTCGGGCAGGTACTGGTTAGCCGTGGGATAGCTTAGAAGGCACATTACTCTGGTGCCAGCAACTAACTTTGCTGTCATCAGGTACGAGTTGACAAGGCTAGTGTTTCGACCAACCCCAAGTCAGCCCACATAATCTCAATTTCACATACCAATATAATCTCAAACCCCAATCTCACACACTGATATAATCTCACACACTGACGTAGTTACCATATACATTTTGATAAATAGATTAATACATGTCTATTACCTTCTGAAGAAAAGCAAGAACTACTTCAGTAGATGAACTAGACACACTGGATTCTACTGCACGTACATACGGACTAGTCTATACAAATAAGACAATAGGAAAGTTAATAGAATAAGTGAATATAGTTTAATAACAGTGACACAATAGAGTACAGATAGTTGACTGATAGTGACATGCTATAGTGAATACCGTCACACACTAAACCTTGTAAATACAAGTCACACACTACTTATGTAAATACTTTAATCAACAAGTCTTTTATTCAAGTTTCACCTCAGCAAACTTTTGGAAGGCATTTAAGCATTGATGGAGCACCAACCAGTGCTGATGAAGGAGAAGCTTACTGAACAAACTGATGATAACTTCTTGTCCAATCCTCTATAAACAAAATACACAAGAGTGTGATAGGCTATTTATTAAATATAATAACTAGAGATATGTTAGTATAATAACTACTAGCAAGTACCCCACCACAGTGACTAGCAAGTACCCCGCCACATAGTGGCGCTTGACGTATTGCAAAGTAAGAATGCAGTAGCACAAGTTATCCTGCTCAATTATCATTCTCTACCATTGGTTAAGGTTACATAAGTTTCCCTCTCCTGCTCTCTTTTTTCTGAACTATCTGAGCTTTTCTTCTATCCCACCACTCCTATCTTCAGCTCTTCTTTTTGAGTCATGGCGCCCCCTTTTCCTTTGTCTATCTCTCCTGCATTTCTGTCCGACTTTGAGAATATTTTGTCTTCTATTTTGCACTTTAGCCTTTCTTTTGAAAACTAACCCCCGCCTTTACTTGTCTATTCCACTTGCTTTTTAGTTATAATTAATCTCTCGCCTTTTTGCCTTCTCTTTCCTTCCATTTTAAACCTACACCGCCTTACATCGCCGATTCCATCCGCTTTTCAGTTACAATTAATCTCCTTTACCTTCTCTTCCGTACTTTCACCTTCCTTTTTGATACCTACGCCACCTTTCATTGTCTCTATTGCACCCGCTTTTTAGAAATAACCGGCACGTTCTACAGAACGTGACGGCACGTTCTACAGAATGTGACGACACTTTGCCTACGGTAAAGAGACGATGCTTTACCAAACCGTACCAAGCTCATGAATTATTCATGAATACACACACCGTCGTCGGTCGTCATCGTCACTGACACACAAGCGTATTAGTATAATAATAACTGGTGATATGTCAGTATAATAACTATAATATCTAGTGATGTTAGTATAATTACAATAACATGTTAGTATAATAACCATAATAACTAGTAATATATCAGTACAATAACTATAATTACTAGTGATGTTAGTATAATAACTATAATAACTATAACTATTGATATATTAGTATAATAATTATAATAATTAGTGACATATTAGTATAACTATGAACAGTTATGTTAGTATAACAACATAGAGATGTTATTTATTCTCTTACTTGTAAAGATGGATGTAGTTTGAGAGATGCTAACTTTTCTAATATTTCACAAACTGACAGACAAACATCTAATGCCTTCACATCACATAGAGCCAGGAGTGACAGAACCTATACCACACACGTAGCTAGATATGACAGAACCTATACCACACAGAGCTAGACATGACAGAACCTATACCACACAGAGCTAGACATGACAGAACCTATACCACACAGAGCTAGACATGACAGAACCTATACCACACAGAGCTAGACATGACAGAACCTATACCACACAGAGCTAGACATGACAGAACCTATACCACACAGAGCTAGACATGACAGAACCTATACCACACAGAGCTAGACATGACAGAACCTATACCACACAGAGCTAGACATGACAGAACCTGTACCACCACACAGAGCTAGACATGACAGAACCTATACCACACACAGTGCCAGGAGTGACAGAACCTATACCACACACATAGCTAGACATGACAGAACCTATACTACACACGTAGCTAGACATGACAGAACCTATACCACACACAAAGCCAGGAGTGACAGAACCTATACCACACACAGAGCTAGACGTGACAGAACCTATACCACACACGTAGCTAGATATGACAGAACCTATACCACACACAGAGCCAGGAGTGACAGAACCTATACCACACACAGAGCTAGACGTGACAGAACCTATACCACACACAGAGCTAGACGTGACAGAACCTATACCACACACAGAGCTAGACGTGACAGAACCTATACCACACACGTAGCTAGATATGACAGAACCTATACCACACACAGAGCCAGGAGTGACAGAACCTATACCACACACAGAGCTAGACGTGACAGAACCTATACCACACACAGAGCTAGACGTGACAGAACCTATATAGATATATCCAAATGATTGCACAAAGTATTACTCAATCATCCTTTTACATAAATTTACTATAGCTTATGTAAATTAATAAATAACACAGCTATCTTTATCACTGTTAATAATGACAATATCCCTGTCATTGTTCATACAAACTACATATCTCTGATATGGGTTATTATATCTGTTATTATTAATACAGATTATATATCTGTTATTATTAATACAGATCCATGTCATTATTAATACAGATTAGCACATCTGTTATTATTAATACATATTACACATCTGTTCGTTCATATTATTAATACAGATTATATATCCGTTATTATTAATGCAGATTTATGTATCTATTATTTTTTAACACAGATATGTACATACCTCTGTCATGGTTTGAACTGGTAGTAATGGCAGTACAGAAGCAACACATTGCAGACAAAGTTCCAGCTGTTGTGGTTGACATGGTGACTGTTTAGACTCAAATGTCACAAGAGTTTGTAGCTTTGACAAAATAACTTCTTTATAAGAGTTTGTGGCACCTTGTAGAACACTTAGCATATAGCATAGGCCCAGCAGACTCTCCGCATCTATATTCTACACATATATACACACACACACCATTAAACAATTTCAGTAAATATTTTAGTAAATATTAGTAAATCATCTTAGTAAATTATCACAGTAAATTATCTGTGCTGTCTTGCAACCTACTTACCCCCAGACTACCAGCTTGATTGAGTATTTGCAGGTATTTAGTTACCACTAGAGAATGTGTCTGTATATCCACAGAGCTCCATAACTCCATACATGTACAAACATGAACGAAACTACAGGAAGATAAGTCACTCAGAAACTCTAGTTGAGTACGAGCAGAGAGTGTGGCCCATATTCTACTCCACAGAGACCTAACTAATATTAGGTTCCACGAACTACTAGTTGATTTGACATTTTCCTCGCTCAGTGCTACTAAAATGGCACAGTATCTCCATGACGACTGTTCTCCAATCAACCTACAAAAGTATCTTTGGTTACGTGTATATCTACTGCTACAAATTCACACAATATATATGTACCCACTAAGGGAGAGAACCATTATATGATAACAATATGTTCATTGAAAATCTTACAAGATAATATTACAGATCCACAACCTTACAGGTATGTGTCAAACAAAGGTATCTAGGGTATATTATGTAGTCACTAAAGGTGAAGAACTATAAAACCTGAACACTATAATACAGAATGCATACCTAGTTATTATTATTACATTTTATACAGTGAAACAAAGGCTAAATCAGACTCACACATCCTCTTACCTGGCCAGGAACACCAGTACATCTTGTGCCAACAAACTTGAGAATGTCTCCCCAAATAATAAATAAGAAAACAGAGATTGCTCCTGTAACAATGAATGACAAGAGAGATTGCTCCTGTAATAATGAATGAGAGAAGAGATTGCTCCTGTAATAATGAATTAGAGAGGCGAGATTGCTCCTGTAATAATGAATGAGAAGAGAGATTGCTCCTGTAATATAGAATGAGAGAAGAGAAAATGTTCCTATAATAATGAAAAAGAGAAGAGAGACTGCTCCTGTAATAATGAATGAAAGAAGAGAGATTGCTCCTGACCAGAAGTGCGAATCCTCAGCACTACTATACACTGGCTAGCTATTACAAAATCATCTCAGACCAAAAGAATAATTTATTGGCTATTTTATTCTAATCAGGTACCAATATAGCTCGAGCAATGAAAGCAGTAGATGGTCATGCTGTCTTCATAAGAGAAGCTAAACAGGCCAGAGAGACTAGACCTAGCAGTTCGATTGAGATTCTCTAAATCATACAAGCCATGATTGTGTTTGCAGGACTGGGTGCTATTTGTAGTGATGGTGTGTATGCAATCTACTAATGGATATTGAGGAATGTTGTGTTGTGTGTTAGCTAATGAAGATGATCTAAGTGGATAAGTGCTATATGTAATGAAAGTGTTCGTTGCTCATTCCCTGTTGTCACTAGGTCCGCCACAGTATATATTTTCAATGAGAACTTTTACCTCCAGCACTCAGTTAACTTCCCCGCGTAAAACATGTGGGAAGCAAGAAATTGTTTGCTCACATGATTACGATGTGACGATAGGGGGCATGACCCACAAAGTTAGTATCTACACGTAGAGCTGACAGCTTTGCGTTTTCTCAAAAATCAGCCCTAAATTTTAAAAAGTAGCACAATAAATGGTCTTATGAGTAAGTTCATACCTAAATTAACGGCTAACTGTCAGTAATCTCAAAATCAGAGCGTGACAGACAGACAAACAGGACAGACAAGTTGACTACTATAACCCTCTTGCGTTGCATGCTGAGGGTTAATGAATGAGAGAAGATAATTAAAAACAACAACAAAAAATGATCATCTCACCACAGTTAGAAGATGAGTGTCTCTCATGGAGCAACACAAGCTACAGACATGACTGCAGACATACTCGTACAAACTGACTTCCCTATATATAATAACCTCAAGTAATCCACATCACTACCACATCATACCATATAGTACCTACTAGGAAGACCATCTGTCACATGACATGCCATTCTAAAGGGCATGCTCACTTCATCATGACCTGCACATGTACACACACATGTATTTCACAGATATTGTTGACTCGTAATATTATAGAAAAATTTATCAAAATGAATATTTTCTTATAATAGTAGTTCATTGCAACTGTAACTGCTGTCTGATATCTAGTAGACACACTTGCTCCATGCTGTCTGATATCTAGCAGACACTTGCTCCATGCTGTCTGATATCTAGTAGAGACACTTGCTCCATGCTGTCTGATATCTAGTAGAGACACTTGCTCCATGCTGTCTGATATCTAGTAGACACACTTGCTCCATGCTGTCTGATATCTAGTAGACACTTGCTCCATGCTGTCTGATATCTAGTAGAGACACTTGCTCCATGCTGTCTGATATCTAGTATAGACACACTTGCTCCATGCTGTCTGATATCTAGTAGAGACACTTGCTCCATGCTGTCTGATATCTAGTAGAGACACTTGCTCCATGCTGTCTGATATCTAGTAGACACTTGCTCCATGCTGTCTGATATCTAGTTAGAGACACTTGCTCCATGCTATCTGATATCTAGTAGACACTTGCTCCATGCTGTCTGATATCTAGTTAGAGACACTTGCTCCATGCTGTCTGATATCTAGTAGAGACACTTGCTCCATGCTGTCTGATATCTAGTAGACACACTTGCTCCATACTGTCTGATATCTAGTAGAGACACTTGCTCCATGCTGTCTGATATCTAGTAGACACTTGCTCCATGCTGTCTGATATCTAGTAGAGACACTTGCTCCATGCTATCTGATATCTAGTAGACACTTGCTCCATGCTGTCTGATATCTAGTTAGAGACACTTGCTCCATGCTGTCTGATATCTAGTAGAGACACTTGCTCCATGCTGTCTGATATCTAGTAGACACACTTGCTCCATACTGTCTGATATCTAGTAGACACTTGCTCCATGCTGTCTGATATCTAGTAGAGACACTTGCTCCATGCTGTCTGATATCTAGTATAGACACACTTGCTCCATGCTGTCTGATATCTAGTAGAGACACTTGCTCCATGCTGTCTGATATCTAGTAGAGACACTTGCTCCATGCTGTCTGATATCTAGTAGACACTTGCTCCATGCTGTCTGATATCTAGTAGAAACACTTGCTCCATGCTGTCTGATATCTAGTAGACACACTTGCTCCATGCTGTCTGATATCTAGTAGACACTTGCTCCATGCTGTCTGATATCTAGTAGACACTTGCTCCATGCTGTCTGATATCTAGTAGACACACTTGCTCCACGATGTCTGATATCTAATAGACACACTTGCTCTATATACAATGACATCTTTCTGGTAGTGCTACACTTTTTATATTCCTGCAATGTTGTATCACGATATATTTTACCTAGCGCTAGCGTCATTTCGTACTTTAACTGTGTAATACATTACATCACCCGCCACCAAATAAACTCACATGACAGTAAAGACTCAAAGATGGCATCTAATAATCGACAGGACTTGTTGCTCTATAACATAAAACAACAGAACATCTAGACTGTAATACAACAAAACAACATCTAGATAAAACAACATCTAGACTGTAATACAACAAAACAACATCTAGACTGTAATACAACAAAACAACATCTAGACTGTAATACAACAAAACAACATCTAGACTGTAATACAACAAAACAACATCTAGACTGTAATACAACAAAACAAAACAACATCTAGACTGTAATACAACAAAACAAAACAACATCTAGACTGTAATACAACAAAACAACATCTAGACTGTAATACAACAAAACAAAACAACATCTAGACTGTAATGCAACAAAACAACATCTAGACTGTAATACAACAAAACAACATCTAGACTGTAATACAACAAAACAACATCTAGACTGTAATACAACAAAACAACATCTAGACTGTAATACAACAAAACAACATCTAGACTGTAATACAACAAAACAAAACTACATCTAGACTAGGGAGGAAGATCAAGTGAGGGAGGGAGGAAGGTCAAGTGAGGCAGGGAGGTCAAGTGAGGGAAGTAGGAAAGTCAAGTGAAGGAGGAAGGTCAAGTGAAGGAGGAAGGTCAAGTGAAGGAGGAAGGTCAAGTGAAGGAGGATGAAAGGATGAGTGAGGAAGGGAGGGAGGTCAAAGTCTGGAGGAATTTACAGTAGGGGTCAAAGAAAAGTTCCCATAGTAACCAGACTTTTTAGCGACTAACAGAAAAATATTCTCTAGGGTAAGGAGACTTTTTATCAACCAATGTTGACTACACAAGTCACCAGCTGCTGAGCCGACTTTTAAACTGGGGTTTTTAAGGGTGGCCGCACATAGCCTGTATATCCTGACATTAATTTATTCCCCGCCAATACCCCACCATTTGATAATATGCGAGCAGAAACTATCGCGCAGTAGTAGCAGAAGTATACTTTGCGAAGTTGTAGTGTTTTAGTTTAGCTTCTTGTTGTCTCATATCCGTTTACAGCAACTCTCCATACGTCGTCTGAGCTCACGCAGCAAGGTGCACCAGGCTGCCTCTCCTCCTGTAGCCGTTCTCTGGACTCTGCGCACCTAAACTCAAGCGGATGGATATACCAGGCTCGATTTCTGCGGAGCAAAGACTTCCCAAACTGCGCAGATCTAATACCTTCACCTATGGCTATCTCCAATAAACTGCTCTCTCTTCTGACTCTCTTGTTATTGTTGTATTGATGTTTGTTTACTCTTGATATAGGCGGGCTCTTTCTAGAACCAATACAAACTAATTGTTGCTCGCGTACTCGTAGTACGAGATATGGGGGTGGGGCTATTTCTTAAGAATTGCGAGTGGAATGAAAGTTCCAAATTTTGTAACAGTTTTTCTTGGAATCTAATAATGAGAACGGCACAAAAATTTTATACACGGGTAAACCAAAAAAAAAATGAACTGCACCACAACGAGAATTTTTCAATATCTTATAAATAGAAAAAATTGCGAATATATCATAAAGTAATATTGAAATGGATAAGAACTTGTTGTCTTGCAGTAGAGTCGGCTCGGCTAGTAGTGCACCAAATTGTGGAGCTCCAACTTACTGCACCGCTCCAAAAAAGTGCTACAAAGTTTTATAACCTTCGGCAGGTACTGTGTCCTTGTGTTGTAGTAGAGAAGCCCCTGTATGTATACAATAGTAGTAATCGTGCATAGCAACCTTCAACAAAAAATTGCGTAGGGGTGGCCACCCTTAAAGTCATAGTTTTAATCTGATTTTGCAGCTGCTGCACATCAAGCAGGTGCTGTCCTGTACTTGTTTAACCACAATAACTGAAGTGCTCTAGAAGGGTTCTGTCCATAACTGTAAAAAAGTCAGACCCTGTCGCTAGAGAAAAAAGTCAGTGTAGTAAAAGGTCGCTACAGAAAAAAATTGCCAAAAAAGTCCTGATGCACAAAAAAATCGTGTTAAAAGTCTTCCATACAGACTTTAGAAAGTCCTTAAAACTACTCAATGGGAATTTTTTTTTACCCCTACTGTAATTACATCATTCAAACGTGCTTGTGTAGTAATGTAGACATGTAAGAAGTGAATGCCTGGAATGCGGACTTTCTAGTTCGCAAACTTGAAAGACTAATTTTACCTCTAACTTTACCTTAACAAATGTTTCTCTTGTGACACTATATTATATTATTAACTTACATTATTGGAGGAGCCAGGATTCTCTAAACACCAATCTTGTATATGATCTGAAACAGATTCACATAAACAAAAACACCAACAACGTCATTCCTGACTAACCAACCACACCCACTCTACTAAAAACCATAGAAACAAACAGAACCTGGTAAAGAACCGTGGAGGTAAGTGATGTGACAGAGACACAGCAACTTTGCCAAACTCTGACCTTCTCTCTCGCCTACACAAGAACACAATGTAAATACTGTATAATAAAATACCTGCATATTTATTCTCTTAACACTCACATTCAGTTTTACTGATTAGAGCTTGTAAGAATACAAGACTGGCATCACCTTTACACATCACTTGGACAACAGGCTCCCACTACACACACACACACACACAAAAAAAAAAAATGCAAAATGCAAATTCTCTTGCTGCCGCTAGGTAGAGGTGCACCGATAATCTGTCGGTCTATCGTTTATCGGTTTATCGGCCTACTTTTTCAATATCGGTATCGGTCATCAACACTACCTGCCGTACCGATATAATTAACCGATAGAAAAATTTTCATACTCGCCGCGCGGACACTGAACGGATGAGTTCTGCTTGCTCTTAGATGGTGTAAAGACAAAGAAACTTAACTACGATGTCTAAAAAGAGGTCGCCAATTTGGCACTACTTTGTTCCTGACACTGAAGACTCTAGACGAGTACCATTATACTTCTAATTATGTAAAAATTAAATTTTCAAAATTCAATGAATATATCTATCGGTTATCGGTATCGGCCTTGATTCGAGATAAAATATCGGTTATCGGTATATCGGTAAAATCTTCTATCGGTGCACCTCTACCGCTAGGTGGTCACACGCACCTGGCAGAGCCAGGATGCCTGTGCACTAATCAGGCACTGTGAGCCATGCCAGCAAAGCTCCTGGAGCCGGGCTAGGAACTCGCAGGAGAAAGGCCTTTCCTCACAGCAAGTGGTGTGAGCACCCGAAGTCCCACCTGGACCATTGCTGTTCATGAGAAAAAGCCTTGAATTTGCACCCTAGCAAATGTCAGGTACCCAATCACAGCTGGGTGGACTGGTGGGGCTGGTAGGAGGCAGATGGAAAATCAGATGGAAAAAATGCCAGAGTTGGGCTTGAACTCGGGGACCTGAGGCCCTGAGCCCAGGACACAACCACTACACCACACAGCCACACACACACACACACACACAATGTTTCTTACAGCTGTAACTTTCAATGATTCAGTCATTTTCAGCCGAAATAATTATAATAATAGAAGTTTTTCTCAGTTTAAAAAGCCAATGTTTAATTTAAACTTAACCAATGACGTTTTGACTTCTTGCTGAAGTCCTCTTTAAGTATCAATGAGGTTGAACTCTCCGTGGTGATTTATAAACACAATATAAACAACAACATATCTGGTGGGCATGCAAAAAAGAAAGGTTTGATTCTTACTATTCCATACATAGCAGGATTGAATGAGAGTATTCAGTGAGTGTGTAGAGACTTTGACTTCAAAACAGCATTAAAGCCGGGTAAGATATTACGGCAACCTTTTACTATACAAATAAGCACCGAGACATTTAACATATATGCAGCTATGGAAAAACACGGGGGTGTAGGAAGCTAATTTTGATTGGTCAGGCCATACAAGCTTAGTGACTCTGAACAGAACTCTAGCAACTAGAGAACAAACTTACCTAATGAGAGTGACTTATACATACATACATACATGTATACACACAAACATACATACAAACATACATACACATACACACATACATACACATACACACATACATGCACACATCATGAATGATTCTCACCATAAGTATCAAGTTGCTATGCAAGTGTTTCCTAGCTGTGTCCATAGTTACAGTATATAGATACTGGTGACCAGACAGGAGTAGATTCAAGACTGGACTGACACTCGCAATGGCTGCCTCTGAATACTGACTCAGTGTCTTCACCAACACTGATGTCAGAAACCTTCCACACTTCACACGTTTATCTAGCACACCATCATCTCCTAACACACATTGCTGGGTTACCATGGTAATGGCAACACACAACTGGTGCACTAGGTACTCTATAGAAGCCACTGGCAAAATATCGGTTGCCATGGAAACTGAGAGAGGTGAGGAATTGCTGACTGCAAGTTTCCCAATGGTGCGCCAACACAGCACTAAAACTGCCGGGTCAAAGTTCAATGATACCGTACCAATTTCTACAAGCAACTGTAGAATATCATGAAATGAATTGCCAACAAGTTTAAGGCCATGTGCATGCCTGGAGACCTCCTTGGACTCTGACCCTGTAGAGGTCATTTCAGGTAGCATATGCTCTTGAAGAGATATTATTGAAGTTGAAACATTTGAACAAAACAAGAGTTGAATAGATTCTTTAGTTGTTAGTTGATCTAAAACATACTAACAAATATATCCAATTAACACACAACCAACTAACAGATATATCCAATTAACACACTACAAACTAACAGATATATCCAATTAACACACTAACAAACTAACATATATGATCAGTCAACACACTAACAAACTAACAGATATGATCAGTCAACACACTAACAAACTAACAGATATGATCAGTTAACACTAACAAACTAACAGATATGATCAGTCAACACACTAACAAACTAACAGATATGATCAGTCAACACACTAACAAACTAACAGATATGATCAGTCAACACACTAACAAACAAACAGATATGATCAGTCAACACACTAACAAACTAACAGATATGATCAGTCAACACACTAACAAACTAACAACTGCAAACCTTGAGTGCTGAGTACGTTTTTTTGAAGGTTTGCCCCAGAAGATTAGAGATATTTTGTGTTGGTTCATTTACATCTCCACTACAATCTCGTCCTTTCTGAGCATGCTCCCTGACTTGATGTTCTGCAGTTTCACACATCTTCAACACCTGTTTCACCATCTCCAGAAACTTTGGTGCCATAAAAACCTCCACATCATGACCTGACAACTCTGTCAAACCTTCAAGGAGAGTCTGAAATAGCAGATTATCAACACATAGTAACAAGAGTAAAGACATCTCTCCACGACCACTCTCTGATACAGCATCACATCCTAACTTACTGATATGATGGAACTTATCTACAACTACTGTAATGAGATGATAGAGGCCTAATTACTACTACTGTAATAAGTATGATAGAGACCTAGTTAGATATCTACTACTGTAAATAAGTATGATAGTGACCTATAGTTAGATATCTACTACTGTAATAAGTATGATAGAGGCCTAGTTAAATATCTACTACTGTAATAAGTGTATGATAGAGACCTAGTTAAATATCTACTACTGTAATAAGTGTATAATAGAGACCTAGTTAGATATCTACTACTGTAATAAGTATGATAGAGGCCTAGTTAGATATCTACTACTGTAATAAGTGTATGATAGAGACCTAGTTAGATATCTACTACTGTAAATAAGTGTGATAGAGACCTATTTCTACTACTTGTGTTATATTGGATTAGGATATCGTGAATCCGCTGTTTGGTGCTATGAGTGCCGGCAGTAGATTAGGTCTTAATACCTTCTGAGTGCTCAGAAAGTAACCAAAACTCATTAACTAAAGTCTCATATACCTGATATCAGTTGTCATTCATTCTTGCTTTCTTCATTCATTCTCACTTGGTTCAGTTTATATCAATATAGTTTCATTCTACTGGAATGTAATTAATGTAATTAATGTATTCATTTACTTCATGTCAAGAGTGCTGCATTTACTTCATGTCAGAGGTGCTGTATTTACTTCATGTCAGAGGTGCTGCATTTACTTCATGTCAGAGGTGCTGCATTTACTTCATGTCAGAGGTGCTGTATTTACTTCATGTCAGAGGTGCTGCTGTATTTACTTCATGTCAGAGGTGCTGTATTTACTTCATGTCAGAGGTGCTGTATTTACTTCATGTCAGAGGTGCTGTATTTACTTCATGTCAGAGGTGCTGCATTTACTTCATGTCAGAGGTGCTGTATTTACTTCATGTCAGAGGTGCTGCATTTACTTCATGTCAGAGGTGCTGTATTTACTTCATGTCAGAGGTGCTGTATTTACTTCATGTCAGAGGTGCTGTATTTACTTCATGTCAGAGGTGCTGCATTTACTTCATGTCAGAGGTGCTGCATTTACTTCATGTCAGAGGTGCTGTATTTACTTCATGTCAGAGGTGCTGTATTTACTTCATGTCAGAGGTGCTGTATTTACTTCATGTCAAGAGTGCTGCATTTTACTCTAAAACATTCAGCTACTGTATATAGGTTTTGGCAGAAGTTCACTAAACAATGGATAAACCAGCATTGCTTTAGTCATTAACATCTAAACTCTGGAGTTTTGAGGCTGGACCTCTTCAGGAATATACTTTGGAAGCAATTCAAAATCAAATTCTGTCTCTCATTCCCCATCTTAAGAAAAACAATTGTTTGCTGAAACTATGGCATGAGGATGATATCCATTAGCTGTTACAACAAGTGGATCACTATTTTGTGATAGGTTTCAATAGACAGTAATTTAGCTGCGGAGGAAGCTCTCCAAAGCTTTATTGAAGAATTCAATGGATTGAAGAGAAAAGATTATCTCACTCTTCATGCAGATGACTATACATGATTGAACCTCCACAAAGTGAAGATGTTCCCCGAAGAGTTAATTAGGAACAAGGTAACTGGTCTAGTAGGCTATGTGATAGTCATTTAATGTTTTAATTTGTACTGACTTCAGTGATAAATTGTTTGTGAAAGGTGTTGATATAGTTAGATATTAATAGTAAGCACGTCATGTACTCATGTTTCAGAGAAACCGTAGTCATAGACACTGATCCAGTTACCTGCACAAGTGATATCTTTAAATCATTGGCTAAATGTAATAAGGAAGACATGTCTGAGGATAATCGCCTATTTATATTGATGAACCATTGGATACTATCAAGTGCAGGTGGTGCCCAACATTGGTAGGATCTCAGGCAGTGAAAGTTATAAATCAACATGTTTGAAGATCCAAATCACAGCTTACTGCTAGGATTAAGGAACTGGATCTTGTTGAACCTATTTGAGAAGGTGCTCAAATGCATATAACTGACTTTTTTCTAAAACAAAATAATTAAATATATTGAAATATTTGTGATGTTTAATTTTATTTAATTAGATATAACAGCTAATTGTACTGAGAACCAGAAAGACGAAACCTATAGCACAGTTCAAGGTGAAACCTGAAACCTATAGCACAGTTCAAGGTGAAACCTATAGCACAGTTCAAGGTGAAACCTATAGCACAGTTCAAGGTGAAACCTATAGCACAGTTCAAGGTGAAACCTATAGCACAGTTCAAGGTGAAACCTATAGCACAGTTCAAGGTGAAACCTATAGCACAGCTCAAGGTGAAACCTATAGCACAGTTCAAGGTGAAACCTATAGCACAGTTCAAGGTGAAACCTATAGCACAGTTCAAGGTGAAACCTATAGCACAGTTCAAGGTGAAACCTATAGCACAGTTCAAGGTGAAACCTATAGCACAGTTCAAGGTGAAACCTATAGCACAGTTCAAGGTGAAACCTATAGCACAGTTCAAGGTGAAACCTATAGCACAGTTCAAGGTGAAACCTATAGCACAGTTCAAGGTGAAACCTATAGCACAGTTGAAGGTGAAACCTATAGCACAGTTCAAGGTGAAACCTATAGCACAGTTCAAGGTGAAACCTATAGCACAGTTCAAGGTGAAACCTATAGCACAGCTCAAGGTTAAACCTATAGCACAGTTCAAGGTGAAACCTATAGCACAGTTCAAGGTGAAACCGATAGCACAGTTCAAGGTGAATATTAAACCTAATAATCTCAGAGTGTTGTGTATTAAATAATGTAAATGTTACAGAGACCGTACCATGCAAGAGTGTATACGACCGAAAGTATGTAGAAATTCATACTGACAGGCTATATACTGGCACCATTCGCGCACTTGGTGGTAGTCCTTTGGGTGCTTGTCAAAATACAGCTTTGTCAAATGGACGGCATCCACCCACGTGTGCTGCTCGTGATGCATTGGTACATGGGAAATCTTCCACTTTAAACAGAAAATTACATCGGAGTAAGCTATTAAAACACCCTCGCTCTGAAGAACAGCGTGCAGTATGTTCAAGTGTTACACAAATTTTGCTCAGCAGAGAACCTACAGGTTGCAGTGCATACTAGAAAAGTACAGGAAAAACAAATGACTAAAAAGATTGTTAGCTTGCAGGCCTCCAATGAAACATTATTGCATGATAGCTGGCATCAACATCCAACTGCTAAGCTACTTATAAAAACTTTCTTGCATTTGATAGAAAATAACAAGTTATTTGATGACCTCAACTTTATTAGTACATGGTTGGTGAAAACAGATAAAAGAAAATTTTATAAAGCTGATGAACAACCCAAGAGATTAGTAATTTTATTTAGTAATAAACGAGGGGGAAAATGTATTTGACCACTGCTCCTTTGTTGGGCCTCCCAAGTGCTAGGCAAGCTAGGAGAATACGTGCTAAGGATAAACAGTTATCGGCGAGTGAGCGTAGCGAGCGAGACACTTACAGGGGTAACACAATCGAAAATCGGGGATGTTTGTTTATTTAGATATAATGTATGGACGTACGTATGTCATTTTGTACTTTGACCCTCACGTTTTTGTGTTAGTTATGTGTTCGACCCTGTCCCAAATTGCACTAAACAGAATCCTCTGGTTTATCGATCAGTACCCGTATCACTCTAGAAATTGAATTGTTTACCGTTTTGAATTCTTTTGCGGGTGCAGTTAAAACTTGAACTTAAGGGACTTCCATTTCTATTAGAGTTAGTGGCGGTGGTAAGTCAATGCGCTCTTTGTCATGGTTATAAACTGTGCGCAACAGTATTTACTTGAAAATACATTGTCCACTAGACTACTGCGAAGGTAAGTCTGTGTAGGTGCATGTCCAGTTGTGTCAAAGCATTGTGTGTTACAACCACTACTTAGCTAAAGAATATCACAAAGAAAACTTTTAAATAACGTGTATTGTTTTTTGGTTTTTTCCCCTTCCAAGCAGTTGCAGAGAGTTGTTACTATGGCACTGAAATCCCTTTACCCTGTATGCTAAATTTAAAAAAGTGGACCTTATTTTCAGTAGCTTCATTAGAAGTCAAAATCATTCATATAAAAATAGTATAGTCTTTAGGCTCGCTCGCCATTTGTGCTCAAGCACATCACTAGTCATAATCGGTATATTTACCAGGTATCAACAAGTGGTCTTTACAAAAAATATCAATAAGAGAACAACTTAAACTGTTACAAAATGGGATGGATGGAACTCGTATCATTAGAACCCTCGATCTGTACTTAGGGCAATACATAGTTGGAAGACCAGTATCCACCTGATGTGAGGCTTTTTGACACGCAATTGCCAACAGTTCCGGGCGAATATAAATGATTTAAATGATTATGTAATTGAAACAAGAAAAAACGGAGCTTATGCATCTGAAGCTTATTCCTTCAATTTCTCTGACACCATGCACGGGTGAATATTCTGATGTTTTGGTTGGTACTATTCCGGAGTCAGCTTCAGGAGTTACAGGAAGTTACATTACGGCTTTAGGAGTTACAGGAAGTCACATTATGGCTTCAGGAGTTACAGGAAGTTACATTATGGCTTCAGGAGTTACAGGAAGTCACATTATGGCTTCAGGAGTTACAGGAAGCCACATTAAGGCTTCAGGAGTTACAGGAAGCCACATTATGGCTTCAGGAGTTACAGGAAGCCACATTAAGGCTTCAGGAGTTACAGGAAGTCACATTATGGCTTCAGGAGTTACAGGAAGTCACATTATGGCTTCAGGAGTTACAGGAAGTCACATTATGGCTTCAGGAGTTACAGGAAGTCACATTATGGCTTTGATGCTCCAAATAGAGATGGAAAGTTATGAATTTCAACTGCCGTTAATAGGTCACTGCACTGATTCAGCTGCAAATTCCTTAAGTGGCTTAGTAAAGTTGGCATCACCTAGTACTTATGCAAACGTGTGTAATTTAACTTTCATTGGCCTACCATTGGAAAATTATGTATTTTTGGGTCCATTTATTAGATCAACTTATCCTTCCGTTGCTTATATCCGTGCTGAGATCACTCAGCTAGAACGGTTTTAAGAAATCTTATGAATGACAATATTACATTAGTTTTTGGCATACTACCAGACACCAAAGATGGCGTAAAGAAATATCGTATAGCTTCTGTTATAGATCTGTTGAAACTGAAGAGAAGTTCCAACTGTAGTTTCAGGCATTCTGACAACTCTCCATGTCAAGCAAAATTGTGATGCTATGTTCTTACAAAACAAACTATTGAGCAGCTAGCCGGATCTATTCCAGGATCTTGTGCCACTCAACTCTACTTGATAGCAGCAGTATCAACACATGAACCATGCAGAAATAAAATATTTGGCCCCCCACCTGAAGTTGCTAAAAGCCTGTGGAAAGGCCTTTCTATATGGCGTAGATGGAGGGACCAAGTTTGTGTTATGCCTGATGTAAAATTATCTGAAAATTGTATTAGTTCAGCTCCTCATTACACGACTGAAGAGCTCCTGGTGCATGCTGGCATAAATCATTTACTGACCTTGTATCTCTTGTTTCCACATCTTCCAATAGAAGAATATTCTTTAAGAAAAACAGGTAATAGGGGTATGGAAGCATCTCACAGCATCTTCCGTGGTGGCACTGCTACACTACCAATCACAAGTAAAAATGTCATTCCAGGAATTTTTGACCCTTATGAATAAAACAAGTCAAATTAGAGGATCAGAACATGAGTTACAAAAAAATTGATGGTAACCCTATTGTGGCACCAAAAAAGAAGAGGAAAACTTGTGCAAGAGATAGCAAATATATACCATCTGAACTATTTGCTAACTAATGAAGAATTTGTAAAAGAATTATGTGATGCATGCACAAAAGGAGAATATGAAGCAAGTCACTGATATCAAAACTAGCACCACACATGGAAAAACAAGTAAAAGAAGTAAATAGATGGAAGATACCTCAGCTTGCCATTGAAAGGCATTCTCATTTAAATATAATTAAGTCTGGTATTGAAGAGATCAAAGTTTATTCTCCATGTCCACATGAAGAATTGATCAGTACCTTATTAGGTCCTGTAGTCAACACTACACCAGCAAATGACTATAATGTGCTTCCAGAAACAAATTCAGCATATGCTAATCTTATTACTGACATAAGCACAGATGACGCTGAAGTGCTGTTAGAGAAAAAGATTCGTTCTGTCTTGAAAGGATTACAACCATATAGGGAGAGGCCATCTAAGGATCGGTCTACGAGGTTTGCTGCAGGACAATTGGCTTTTAATCAGACCCCATCACATGAAAATAATGTTGCAAACTATTCCTATTGGTGTATTAAACCTCTCAACTCAAACCTAAGTGCTGGTGTCTTCCTTTTAGGACAAATTGTCTATATATGTCAAGAAGACAAACCTGTAGAGACGTCCATAACGAACTGCTCAAATGCATTTGTTATGCTGAACATTACAAATATGACGTAGAAGTAAAACAATACTCTATATCTGGTCGTTCAGATTTGGTGAAAGCGAAAAATGTGCTATTGACTTGTGTGACTGATCTAGTTAGTGCTGACTCAGATCATTGACTTGTGTGACTGGTCTAGTTAGTGCTGACTCAGATCATTGACTTGTGTGACTGATCTAGTTAGTGCTGACTCAGATCATTGACTTGTGTGACTGGTCTAGTTAGTGCTGACTCAGATCATTGACTTGTGTGACTGGTCTAGTTAGTGCTGACTCAGATCATTGACTTGTGTGACTGATCTAGTTAGTGCTGACTCAGATCATTGACTTGTGTGACTGATCTAGTTAGTGCTGACTCAGATCATTGACTTGTGTGACTGGTCTAGTTAGTGCTGACTCAGATCATTGACTTGTGTGACTGATCTAGTTAGTGCTGACTCAGATCATTGACTTGTGTGACTGATCTAGTTAGTGCTGACTCAGATCATTGACTTGTGTGACTGGTCTAGTTAGTGCTGACTCAGATCATTGACTTGTGTGACTGGTCTAGTTAGTGCTGACTCAGATCATTGACTTGTGTGACTGATCTAGTTAGTGCTGACTCAGATCATTGACTTGTGTGACTGATCTAGTTAGTGCTGACTCAGATCATTGACTTGTGTGACTGATCTAGTTAGTGCTGACTCAGATCATTGACTTGTGTGACTGGTCTAGTTAGTGCTGACTCAGATCATTGACTTGTGTGACTGATCTAGTTAGTGCTGACTCAGATCATTGACTTGTGTGACTGATCTAGTTAGTGTTGACTCAGATCATTGACTTGTGTGACTGATCTAGTTAGTGTTGACTCAGATCATTGACTTGTGTGACTGATCTAGTTAGTGCTGACTCAGATCATTGACTTGTGTGACTGATCTAGTTAGTGCTGACTCAGATCATTGACTTGT
>WLWD01001279.1_pt1 | contig 24948 bp, 8 predicted proteins | sample 6712731 | NCBI WGS metagenome assembly WLWD01 (sample SAMN12718690, study PRJNA576275) | sponge metagenome | isolation source: marine sponge | host: Mycale hentscheli | place: New Zealand: South Island, Marlborough, Capsize Point | collected 2014-11-01 | reverse complement strand
CCCCAAACTCACTTGACTATCCCATCTGAGGAGCCAGTTGCTATGACATTATCCTTGTTCCAGCCAAACAACTGAACACACACACACACACACACACACACACACACACACACACAGATATAGTTTAGATTATGACATTCATCATATGCACACACAAACACATGCATGTACACACCTCAGAAGAGGGTCTGTTATGGCTTGAAAAAATATGGGGTTGACAACAGGAATTAAATACTTCTGTGGTGTTCTAGTGTTTGGGTAGTCCTACTCCTCCTATGTCTCATCAATATGTAGCACAACCACAACATATTATCTCCAACCAAATTAACCACACTACTAACAACAAACCAGCCAACCATGTCCTTGAAGGTATGTACATAACTTGCAGTGATGATGCTAGTGAAGTGATATGTATATGACCTGATTGTGTTATGGTACCTTACAAACACACTCACATACTTACACACACATGTACACACTTGACTTGACTTGACTTCCACTGCGAATGATTGGTCACCTGGCCTCCCAAGATAGGGGGGAGCAGGACAGCCATACTCACAGCACATCACTGGCACAAGCTCAAGATCATAATGGATTTTATACCAATATCTGGTCAGCCAGCAACCAGCACTGAGCTGCAGGATAGACTGCACCACTTCTCGTGCAGATGGAAAAGCTAGGATGGATGCAAACCCTCCGTAGCTGGAACAGACTGGAATTGGGTCCATGTGGCACCATGAGGCAATGCCCTGGTCTTGTACCCACCTACTCCAGTGTGCTTGGTTGGACCATGCTTAGTCTGGAACCTCCCCTCAGACCTGTTCACCATGGGTGACCCTACAAAGGAATACTAGATTCCAAGGTAACATAGCTCCGAGGTTCATTGGTACACTCAAGTCCCTCCACCACGACAAGGTGATGGCCCAATGTACACACACACACACACACACACACACACACACACCAATCCTTTAGGACAAAAACAGCAATAAAGAGGAGTGAAGGGAAGGGGGGGGGGGGGGGGAGGGGAGAATTAAAGAAATAGTGATCTGCTATGGGAACTTTCTTTTGACCCGTACTGTAGCTTGAAACAGATTCACATAATAGATCAAACTAGACAGCTAGTTTTAAATAACAGATAAATAACTATATCCAATAAAAGAAATTTTATTTTAAATTAAGTCTAGTCTGGTCGGTGAAAAGGCCCCATCTCCTGAAACTATGCACATGAACACTCATCCACCTGCACGGACTGTACTAGTGGAGACAACATGTCCGGCTCTCACACAGCACCAAACACATAGACTAGGTTACCAGACAAATGCCAGGTCCCTAAAGTCTAGGTTATGCCCCACACATACATAAGGTGACCTACACACATTACTTCCATGCACTTTTTAAAGAGTCAGGATTCATCGTTGCAAGTTGGGTTCATGGTTGCCAAGCTTTAATTAGTGATAGGAACGTGTTTAAGTTGGTGCTACCAGCACTACAAGCCCTACCTTAGTTCCTTGCATAGCAACTACGCCCTCATCAAGTTACCGGACTGCCTGTCGATGAGGATGAGTTCCGAGATGAACTAGCAAAAGCGCTGCCAATCCGCTACAATTTCTGAGAAGAACTAGGTCAGGCTCACTAACTTAGATAAAGTCGTGCTCCCACTCTCTATTTCTCTCCCCTAACTTAACGAAGGTAACCCACATACTTTGCATCCCTGTGTCCAAAGAGTTGAAAATATGATTATATATTCTTTTAGTGCAATTTGAAGACAATTGGATAGACCAATTTATTAAAAAATTTTAATTGGCTATCATGCTCATGTCAATATACCAGGAATTTAGACAGTGCTATTGTTTTCATTTCATTGATCCATGATGTTATATTCATTAGGCACAAGATATAGTATTACTTATAGTAAGATATTTCATGGTGAAGGTGGACACATAATGATGCCTTGTTATCCTAAAAGTATAGGACATGCCCAAATGCTCTACACACTCTCTGACTCCATGGTGGATTAATGATACCAGGAAATGATGTTCACTGCTATGCTATGTTGCCCATTCATATATCTGCAAAGTCACCAAAACAATGTATTCTAAATATAAGATGTAGAATTATGAAAGTGGTTAATACATGTACATGTGAGTAATACAGCTGATGACAGTTCTCTTATACTACAACTAACAGCTGCATTTTTTAAAAACTTTTTGTGTCATGTAGTGATGCTGCATTTAGTTCAAACACAAACACACACACACACACAAAAAAAAAAAAAAGAGAAAAAAAAAAAAAGAGAGAGACCACCAATATTAATCAACAATATCCACCATCACTACCCACAAGTGGTATCATACAAATACCTATAGCCACATTCCAACAAAAAGTAATCAAGTCCTTTTTACATGTGTCAATTGCGAGTATGTTTTGCTTACTCACAAATAACTTACAGAAGTAGTCATAAATTTCAGAAATTTTCATAAAATTAGCACTGGGTAACTTTGTAGTATTGTCCTTGTTAAAACAAATGAGTAATTGCATGTGGTGTTCGGATACTGTAGTGAAATTTACACAAAGTGTAGCCTCTTTTAGTTAACATCTCTAAGATGAAATCATCCATGTATCCGTGTACCCACCTCAGTCTAAGATGTGTACACTGATGACATGAAGATGAGAAGTGCACCAGCAGATCATAGCCAACAACAACAATAACTGTCATAATGCAATGTTTACACACATTCACGTGTCTCCACAATGAGTTCTTGAAATGAATAATACCAACACAATTTCCAATTTGTATTAACCACACTGTTTCCAGCATACACACAAACGCAACACATCTTGCCTGCCTCGTGCCACATACACACACACACACACACACACAATGGCAGCATTATACACTGCTTTGGTTGTTATGGTGCATCACTGCTACTGAATTAGACCACCGACTTGACCCAACCGATGACTAAATAAACTGATGATAGCTGCAATTGACTGGGTTGTAAATTCCAGCCGTTTGACTCGCCTTCAGAATTAGTTCAAGTGTATGTATACAATTTACGAATAAATATTATTAATAGTAAATTACAAGAACAACATCAAAGGCAGTCGGTGAGCGCAAAACAACTAGTAGAGGTAGTAACCTTCCAAAATGAGAGATGATACCAAAAATAATAGAGAGAGAAAAGTCCAAATCACAGTTTTAGAGAGAGAACCAACAACTGAAGGAAGAGAAAGCAATCAGTATAAGAGAGTAATTCTAACAGTAATTAGTGCAAGAGACAGAAATAGGAATACTAGTGAGTGAATGAAGGCGTGAACTAGTTCAAATGTAAATTAGTATTAATGATCATAAGTTAGTTTTCATGCAGCAGCTTCAACAGCTACTCTACTGCAGATGGACTGTATTTGAGCTCCATTTCCAACTTTGAATAGTTGGTTTTTGAATTGTTCTCAATACTATAAAAAGTTTCCTGTACTTCTTTTTTCCCCCTATTCAAGTGCCAAAATACCAATACAAATTTACTGAATATTTTTTCAGAATTTCACAATTGAAATCAAGTAAATCTACAAGTGTAGAATGACCCCACAAAAAAACACCCACCAATGAACAACAAAATAAAAACACAAGAGAGACTGCTTTGAGGCAATAGTCCCTCACCAAGAATAGCTGATGACTGCCAACCATGCAATCATGAACACACAACAAACATTATCACATAAGTCACATAACCACAACTACATCTTGGTTGATCTCATCCATGTAATTTCAGATGAGGGACCCACAAACACTCATGTATGTACATGTGTCAAGACTCCTGCACACACACACAAACACACACATAAGCACCTTACCACCAGAGTTTCCAAGTAAACATTTTTTTATGTATTTATAGGGAAATTCAGGTATACATTTGGGGGAGTCTGGTAGTAGTTCATTTTATTGTAACAAATAAACTAGTGATGTGGGCACCAACACTGTTTCATTACCTTGAATTTGCACCCCAGCAAATGCCAGGCATTTAATCACAGCTGGGTTGACTGGTGGGGCTGGTGGGAGGCAGAGGAAGAAAAAACTAAATTGAAAATTGCCAGAGTGGGGCTTGGACTAGGATCTCAGGCCCAGAGCTACACCATACACACACACACACACACACACACACACACACACACACACACACACACACACACATACACACACACACACATTTACAGTGCATTCTCAAAACATTTCAAGTGATCCATTCGGTCATTATAGAGTGGGAAGCTGCGTTTTTTTTTCTATTCCCATAAAATTTTGTATTGAGTTCCAGAATAGCACTCTTCAGTTTTGGAGTATACTGGGAGATAGTTTTAACTACTTCGGAGCGAGCTTTGTAATGGTCCAAGCCAAGATGAGTAGCTTAGAGTAGCACATAACAATCAGGTAAAGCCATACTAACTCGACCAAACTATCACGCAAAAACTACAAACAAAAACAAAGGAAAAAAAGCTAAAATATCTCGAGACTTAATTACATACACTGACTCAGGCTTATCCACTATTCCCAGTATGCTCAAGATCCCTATCAGCACTCAGTCTCAAATTCAACCAGAATGAAGTATAATTACAGAACATAAAACAAAACAAAATAAAAGACACACAAAAGCAAGCAAGAATATAAAACAGTATGGATAAGCTTAAGTATAGCAAATAGAAAAATGAAAGCACAAAGTAGTAAAGGAAAAATAGGAAGGACTGAACAGAACTAGAGCACCAAGGGTGCAAACCCTCAGCGCATTATTACACAACTAAGATTTTTTCAGATTACTTTAACTTCTAACTACCGAGGACACACGCGGTTAAGAGAAAATACATGAACTATAAATGATCACATGACTGCTGTATGATGTAAAACCATGTACGCAAAAGGCAAGGTTTGTTGCATCTAGCTTGCGCTTGTTTGGAGCTGAAGTTTCTCCATATTTCCTAGGAAACTAGCTCGAAATTTGAAAAAGTCTTAAATTCTCATACTGGGTTAGGTTATACTTGTTTAAAGGTTAGTTCTGAGCCATTCATGAAATCGAATGTTAACAGACAGACAGACTGACAAACACACTACTATAATTCTCTCGAGCATGCGTGCTGAGTGTTAATAAGAGTTACATGTATATATATATGTGTGTGTAAATGTGAAAGTAGATACTGTGGAGAATACTTAATAATATATAAATGTATAAACTGAGGTAACTAGGATGAACTGATAAAATATCAACAAGAAGATTGCAGATACACTGGAACCTCTCTTATCCGTCCGTCTAAGTTACGGACACCTCTGTCTACCAGACACTAATAAACAGTGAATGACTGTTAATAAGCTACCAAACCAAAATCAATGAATAAAATTGTGTAAATATTTTCACGTGTTACTTTGAGAATTCAATTGCGGTGTTGAGGAGAGTGGAACATGGAAATCAAGATGCTAGTTCAGTGGGCCCCACTAGTTCTAGAACTTAACGACTGGAGGGAATGGAAGAAAGGTCACGGCACTCAAGTATAGCATTTTAACTCTAGCAAGAAAGCTCGAGATAATTATAGCAGAAAATAAGAAGGAAAGTCAGTGAGGTTAATCTGAACAGTTCTAAAGCTACCAGCGAATGTTACTTGAATGTGTTTCTGAGTTAGGGGACATTTCTTAGGTTTGGTCCCACACAGTTCTGGATAGAGAGGTTTCAGTGTAATAACCTCACCCCCCCAGTTGTTTTTGTCTCACCTGCCCCAAAGTAGGTACACTAATTAGTAAATAGATGGTTCATTAGCACAGACCCACTGATCTTGTCCAAGGAAACATTAGTTGAGGGGTAGGGCTGCTGGTAAGCAAATATTTGGAAAGAAAAAAAAAGAAAAAAAAAGAAGCCTTCAGGATATTATAGAAGTGTAATAGATGTTGACCAACTCACGGTGATGTCATTACATTGAAATGCACAGAAAGTGAACTGTTGTTGTTGATGTATGCCACATCAAATGCCCAATATTTGTGGGAAAATCAATGTACATACACAAATAAAGCATAGCCTTTTTAGACTAGCTTCACTATAGGGAGCATATGACCTCACTACTCTGTGGCATATCTCACTGTATATTAGAAACATGTGTATACACACACATGCAAAAAGCTAATTATCTTGCAACCGCTAGCGGTTATGCGCACCTGGTAGAGCCAGGATGCCTGTGTGCACTAAGCATGCACTGCGAGTCGTACAAGCAAAGTTCCTAGAGCCGGGCTAGGAACTCTCGCAGGAGCACAAGCCTGTCCTCACAGCAAGTGATGTAGGCACCTGAAGTCCCACCTAGACCATTGCTGTTTCATGAGAAAAGGCCTTGAATTTGCAACCCAGTAAATGCCAGGTACCCAATCACAGCTGGGTGGACTTGTGGGGCTGGTGGGAGGCAGGTGGAAAACAAGATGGAAAGCTGCCTGAGTGTGGGGCTTGAACTCAAGACCCTCAGGCCCTGAGCCAAGGACACAACCACTACACCACACACACACACACACACACACACACACACACACACGCACACACACACACATACATATATACACACACACATACATATATACACACACACATACATATATACACACACACATACATATATACACACACACACCTTGAACCTTGAAAAAAAGCCACCCATATTGGATGATGCTTCTCTTCCACAAGTGATAAGTCTAAATCACAGTAACTAATGTTTTCAACGAGTAGTCACACATCTGTGTCTACCAATGTCTTGCTTGCGTATGAATGCTCTCTCACACACACTACACTGGTATGGCTTATCTGTCACTGTCATGCCTCCCATGGAAACTAAACACAATGAATAAAACACAGCCATGGAGGCTGAACACATGCACACTGTAGCACATGTACACTGTAGCACATGTACAATGAATAAACCACAGTCATGGAGACTGAGCACATGTACACTAGCACATGTATAATGAATAAAACACAGTCATGGAGACTGAGCACATGTACACTGTAGCACATGCACACTGTAGCACATGTACACTGTAGCACATGTACAATGAATAAACCACAGTCATGGAGACTGAGCACATGTACACTAGCACATGTATAATGAATAAAACACAGTCATGGAGACTGAGCACATGTACACTGTAGCACATGTATAATGAATAAACCACAGTCATGGAGACTGAGCACACGTACACTGTAGCACATGTATAATGAATAAGACGGAGCCATGGCATGTACACTGTAGCCAGCTATAGGTCATTGCTATACATTTTGGTGTAATTCATTGATCATGTCATGGATGAGAAAAAATAGAGCCATCTATTTTTTGAGACAGAAGGCATGGTAGTAGAAGAAACCAACAAACACCTTCAATTAATTGTATGATTTAGTTACAGTTTTAGGTGTGCCATATACTACTCTGACATAGAGGCAGCCCTGCACATGTGCATATCCAAAAAAATAAGATCACACAGTGGATACCCGTGATTGGTGCAACCAGCCAAGTTTAGCTACATCACCTAAGAAAGGTCAGGTTAAGTATCCAGCAACAGAAACATAACAATCTCACTTACATACACAAGAGCCAACAGACAGTAAATACATTTTCTTATAGCTAGCCATAAGTCTCAACTTGCACGTGCATATGCAGCCCCCGAATAAAGTATAGCCACCTAAACATCTCTAACCTTTCTTACATGGCCATTCCACCCAGCACAAGCTGTGTATTACTTACGGAGACTGGACACGAGAAAATCGACCTTCCTTTTAACGCTGACTAGGTGGGCGCGGACTGTTGTTATAGTTACAGTCGTTTTACAAACAATTCTGAAAGTATGTACACACTGATGATCCAGGCTGGACTCGAATGATCTCGGAATTTAACTTTGCTCCAACGAACAATAAATTGTTGTTCAAATATTAAAGAATCGATGATGAATTTATTGGTTATAACGTCAGGTTGGAAACTAGGTGAGGTCGCTGATGAATTATGCACGCACAAGAGCGTTGTGGGAAACATTTGAGAATGCTTATCTAAATTAGGTGAGAAAAGCATACAAACATACATATAATCAACCCATAATATGGGTTGATTATATGACATATTTGTACTGTATTTTTTTTTACAGCAAAACTCTTTACAAAGGCCACCCATGCATGGGGACAAATGTTTTGATCTTTGTTAAGTTTTCAGAGGTTAGCTATTTTAGATTGTGGAAGATCATTTTGCGCATACTGTTTGCTGTCGTTGAGATTTAAGGTTGCTTTTCCAGAAATCCATTGTAGAGAGGTTCATAGCTATATGTTTACTTAGCTAATTGTAATATTAATTGTCATCCACTCTAGGGTAATTTTAGTTTAGTTTTAATCAAATTTTCTATCTTCTCCATTATTAGTTTATATAGCTGTTCTTCAAACTAAGGGGTTTTTTTTTAGTTTTAGTTAACCAAAACAGTAGCTACTAGCAATGGAAAATATGAACTCCAGTGATCGGAGTGATCATTATTAATTTTATCACAAACTTTCTAAAAGAGAACCTACAAATCAAGAGCAATCTTTCAGATCATAAATTAGAGGTTTGCTTGTTCCAAGGAGTAATAAGCAATAAATTATCTAATTGGATGGGGCAGGAAGAACATTCACTGTAGCTATGCACTATTATACAGTGTTTCCATACAAAATGTCGAGGTTGTTCAACATACGTCCATTCTGTAGCTAACTGGTTGTTATGACGCAAATTTCAAGTCTCTCTACATACTCACTAGAATTTAGCTTTGTTGGTTGGTACTTTTATGTTACTGTAAGTCTAAAATATCTGCCACAGTAACAATTTTTACCAGTGCATGACTGACTAAGTAGAACTACAAGTAAAAGTGAAATAGTTGAAGTTGAACGAGTTACATTATTTTGATTACTCTGTATCTATAATATATGCTGCAATGCCATATTTGCTGGTTTTAGTGGTGGATTAGTATGCACTGCTTGCTTATTGTGGACTTCATATCCGACTCCGTACAACAGCCAAAATGAATGTAACCACTGTTGTAATAGAAATATATTTGTAGTTGTAGTTAACCTCCTCCACAAATCCTCCCACTCCTGTTGTGTGAGGTTTCACTGCGTAATGAGTTACTGCACAAAACTATCAATAAGTATAACCAACAAAAAACAAAACAAAAAACAAAAAAACAAACAAAAAAGCAACAAAAAAGCAACAACAAACAAACAAAGAAAAGAAAACCCAGTGGGTTCAATGAAAATGCACAAAGAAGTGGGATATGATAGAATGACAGGTGTTAAGAATGTTCGCAGCTTCCTTTCCAGTTATCTTGAGAAGGACAATTCACTAGGGGCCACCACCTTCTTGTGGGGGAGTGGCCTACACTGGTAACAAAATTCTGTGCTTGTTTTGCCATACGACGAGGATCAGCAGAATTCCACTGTTCACTGCATCTAAAAATCAAGAGCATAAAAATATTTCACAATTTCTTTCTCAGCCTTCTTTTCTCATTAGATGTATTCTCTCTCTTTCACCGGCTTTTTGAAAACAATAAAAAGAAACTAAAAAAAAAAATGTTTGTCTATCACTAGGAATCCAATATGTGACCGTCTACAGGAAATACGGGGACAACGTGGCCCCAACGAAAAATTTTATTTTTGGCACTTATAGACTCCTTCGCAAGCAGATATTAAGCTCTCCAAGTTTTATCGCCGTAGCTTTAGCCATTCCCGCTATATATCGCCTAACCGTTCCCTTCGTTAGGCTTATTTAATACAATTTTAAGAACTAAATCGATCTTTTTGCGACGTCTACGCATGCTGCCCGATTTTCCCCGTAGACGGTCACATATGTATCTTTTCACAGGCTTTTTAAAAACAATAAAAAGAAATTAAAAAAAAATGTTTGTCTATCAGTAGGAATCCAACATGAGACCACTCGATTAGGGGCTTCTCTGGCATTTCTAAGTGGTCTGGCCAGGAATTGAGTGTGGTGTAAGAGGTGTGATATACCAAACCACAGTAAACAGCATCTGAAGCATTTAGTAGAGCTGGCATTGTTCAAAGTGCATCTATTGCGTATTTATCACAAGCACTCTGCTCATGCTTTCAAAAAGCATTACCTTTGAGAAACCATCGAGATAGCAAAACAAAAGCATTCTGGTAGTGCAATTATAACTAGCAAAACAATATTAATAGCTGGTTTAGTCACTTCATGTATTCATTGTTAACTTTCTGGCACATAAGAAACAAAGAGTAGTCTTCAGTCACAATACCAAAGCTATTCTATTTCCAACTTGCAAATCATTCTAGATAGAAAGTTGTAATTTATACTACCGTCTAGCCAAAACTTCTCTTTGAAAATCGATCTGTTCGGTTGATGTGGACTTCCTTACACAATAAGCTGTGTGGCGCCTTAGAAAGAAAAAAGAGGAGCATACACCCACTTTTGGAAAATTATCACTCAGCCACAGAGTGTTTGTGTGTTAAGCAAGCGGTCCAGGTTCAATTCCTGGTGACAGCCAAACATTTAAAAAAAATTTGTATGGTTAAAAAAAAAATAAAAATAAAAAAAAAAAAGCCGTGAAAGAGAGAATCATCCACAAAAATATTTGTACAACAACTAACACAAAAAATTAAACATACCTTTAGTAAACTAATTTTAGTCTGTCACATGAAGTACAGCAAAAAGACTTCAGTACTCTGCAAAACACATAACACACACACATGTACACACACACACACACACACACACAGAGCAGTATGGTACATATAAATACATAATAGCTGGATAATAAATTTAGACATCATTTGATTGAACTCAGATATAACTCTCGCACTAGAATAGTTAAAAATACATCTCACCTAAGTATTACTGCCTTAAGGAATGCTTTATTGCATATATATCTTTATTAATGCTCATCTACACAATCACATAGGAACCACGATGTCAAACATTCAGTATACACATACGGCAGTTCTGCCTTCTCAGTTTAATGCCAATGGCACAAACCTGCACTGAGCAAAACTTCAAAGTAGTGAAGTGTGTGAACTGATAAAACAAAACAACAACAACTGTCTTGTCGGAACCACCCCCACAAAGGAGGAAGAACTGACCTACAGCTATCCGTCTGAACTTGGAACAGAACCTGTTATTGATTACCACCACATTTACCTCATCATTTAACACCCACACCTTACATTTGGCCAGCTTGCGGGCGTCTCTCATCTTAAAACTTAATCATATTCATCTCAATCTCCACCTACTTCCTACCTATCTTAGTTCTATACCATATCACCCTATATAATCTGTACCAACTCGCAATCAATTATTATTCTTGCGCAAATAAAGTCTAAGTGCTGGCGGGAGCCTCTGTATATCTGACTGACTAATTAGATGCCATTATAAGAATTCTGGTCCTTCGAGAACTTTATTATTAACTTCATTATTTTCTCTTTATTTTTTATTATTTGACCTTCCCTGTGGTGGATTTACGCCTCACCACCAACAACAAAACCAAGACATATACGGCTGGTAAATGACACGAATGGCTGCAGTCAAGTAACTATGCGTGAAGTGTTGATGTGTGTATACAGGAGGACAGATGAAATGGTATACAGTAGAATGTCAGTTATCTGGATAAGTTGCGACTGGGAGGTGTTCGGATAATTTAAATGTTCAGAGAACTGAACAAAACAGAAAACGTATTATAATTATGTAATATAGTATTATGTATTCTTGTTTGTACATGCTATTATTAGATTTATGGTGTTCGGTTAACTGAAGTGTTTGGATAATGACATTCTACAGTGTTACCAAGTAGCATCAATTTTTTGGCAAATTGCAGAATTAATTTCAGGTACAAAGTCACACCTCAAAACCACAAGCAAAACATTTTAAAGTCACTGACTTAAAACACAAGTAGAGCTATTTTACTTGGAAATATACACCAGCACAGTAGGCATTGAATTTCCTCGTCAATTATTAGACAAAGATTTTGTAGGTCTCCTTTGGAGCACTTGCCAAAGTGGCTTCATTATGATCAAGCATTCTTGTGTAAAATGTACAAGTTCGCCATAATTAATACCGCTGGTGCCACACCCAGTTTACTAACTACCTATATCACTGCACAGTTTTATATAACTGGTGTAGTTTTTTACTTATGTCACTCAGGTCCCAGGTCCTTCCAGAGAAAGACACAATTAGATAGTGACCCCACCTTGGGTTTATAATGTCCCTCCAATGGCATTGATGAAAGTGTAGCTATGTACTGCAGGGTTCAGGTCTTCTTAACCCTTTCACCGCCGTAGACGCCACGTGGCGTTTTGCATTTGGTCGGCTGTTCTCCTGTATTAAAATCGAAATGATAGTACAGGTATTAGTTGTTGTTGTTTTTTACAATTAAAAAAAAATATGGCTGCTGGAACGCTAACCGTTGAGTTGTTTGTCCTCCAAAAAATATTTAATAGTACGAGGTTGAGAAGCTCAGAATCCATCAAATAGAAGATGAATAAGCGTGTACTCTGTTTGAACCACAGCTCTGAGACATTCAGAAATTGAATTTCAGTTAGTATGGTTGGTAACAGTAAGTCCAAATTTGTAGCTATTTGTTGGACTAATAGACTTTTTTTTTTGCATCATAGTAAACAGTTTTGACTGTACCTGCTTTTAAAACATATCTCGTTGCTGAATGTCTGTGCAGGAAAAAAAAAAAATATTATTGGCGAGCAGAGCGAGCAAGACACTCTCAGGGGTAACACAATTTAAAATCGGGGATGTTTGTTTGTTTATATGTTAGACGTATGTATGCCATTGTGTACTTTGACCCTCTCGTATTTTCGAGTTAACTCAGCATTCGACCCCGTCCCAAACAGTATCCTCCGGTTTAACGATCATTACCCGTATCATCCTAGAAATTGAATTGTTTACTGACACTTTGAATTTTTTTGTGGGTGCAGTTTAAACTCAAAAACTTACTGGAGTTCCATTTCTATCAAGTTAGTTGCGGTGGTAAGTTAATACGCTATTTGTCATAGTTATAAGCCCTATGCAACAGTATTTACTTGAATATTTATTGTCAACTACATTTAACACGAAGGTAAGCCTTGCGTACGTATGTTCAGTTATGTGAAAGTATTGTGCGTTACAAAAATATCCCAAAGAAAAAGTTTAAAGAACGTGACTTATTTTTTGTTTCAATTGAAACAGTTTCGGGGAGTGGTTACTATGGCATTGAATGCCTTTACCGTATAATACATGATTTAAAAACTCCACTTTTTTTTAGTAGCTTGAATATTAGAAGTTAAAACCAAACGTTTAACACTCCAGTGTAGTATTAGGCTCGCTCGCCATTTGTGCTCAAGCACGTCACTAGTTACATTTTCATGTTACCGATGTCGTCATAAACTTGGCGGTGAAAGGGTTAATGAATCTTACATTATCTGGAAATCACAGGACCATGGAAATACTTGACGTCAGCCCCTGTGTAACAAATGACTAACTATCATCTGTACCATTACTTTTCTTCTTTCACTTATTTCACTACTGTAGCTATGTGTGTGCGTGTGTGAGACCAGGTGATTGTGCATGGCTATCGTCAGGTCATTGACCAAATGATTCGGGAACTATTCACCTTTCATTTAAATTCAATACTTTACAAATGAAAAGTTGAATCAATATAATGTGTGTGTGTGTGTGTGTGTGTGTGTGTGTGTGTGTCCGGCCACACATACAAATGGTTTCAAAGGATTATTCTGTTAGTAAATGAAGTGACAAGAGTTCTAAAAGTTCAGACTTTAAGTCGCTCCCTATATATTTCAGGTTGTCTAAGTGTGCATTAAATGGAAATATCTACCAGTCAATTAAAATGATTTATATTAAATAAAAAAATAATTTCACAAGGCCTCTTTCTTGTTAGTGGAGTTAAGAAGTCATTCCAGAGTTCCTCACCTCTAGTTGTATTGAAGTCCAGGAGTCATCACGTGTACACCAGTGGAGTAGTCACTGCACCATTACACCTGCCACTTCACACTCCTACATTGAAAGTGTATGTCTCAAGTAAAACTAGCTCAACATAATTCAAGATTCTCAGATTTGTGTTTTCGTGCTTGTAATTTTAACACATGTAGACATTTTTTAAGAGAATCAAGCTAGTTTAGTACAGTACCTTCCATATTATATTATATTTATATTAACTACCAAAAACTGTTATGAAAAATTGGGGCAAATGTCTCCACGAAAGTCAAACTATCTGGGATATGTGTGTGTGTGTGTGTGTGTGTGTGCATGTGGATGATGGGAGGAGGGGAGCAAAGGGAAGCAAAGTACTTCCCTGTCTAACTCAAGTGCAGTGGAGCCTCCCTATTCCAAAATCTTCCATGCCTCTGGACACCAAAAAACAAAACAAAAGTTTATCAATTGATGAAATCACGAAGAAAGCATTTTATCCAATAAGACCACATTTATTATTTCCTTAGCCCCAAAAGATATTACTGCTCCGTGTCATAATTTAGTAGCACAATAGATAGTACAAGCTAAGCATCCCCAATGCACTTGCCACAGTCTGCCCTACACTGCTTATGTGGAAAGTTGTTTAGTACAAATGACGCTGATTAAATTAGACCAAGAATTAGGTTAGCCATTGTAATCTAATGATGACTAATTGACATTTGGGGGAAAAAAATAATCACATATCAATGTATTCTATTTTTTCCCTTGTAAATATTAATTTTAGGATGTCTTTAATCCCTAAGGGGTGGGGGAAGGGCAGCAAACTAGATTTAAGGAGATGTACAAGCCCTCATTCCTCCGCTCCCTGAATAACAACAACACTGGTTTTACACAAGATAGAGCAATACCATATAACTGTGGTTAGGAAGCAAACCGATGGGTCCAGCCACTAGTACTACGGCTTTAAGTCATGAGCTGAAACATCATCGCTAAAGTTAGTACAGCTAGCAACTTTCTTAGAGAGAATCATTCCTGGCATCACATGATAAAATGCAGAGCAGTGGTAGAATATGAGAATGAAGTTAAAAGTCATGCAATTGCAAACACACACACACACATACAAAGCTCAACCGTGGTAATTATATCTGCAATAATTGGAAGCGAGCGAGACACTATCAGGGACAACACAAAAAATCAGGGATATATGATTGTATAAATCATATATGCTTGGACGCATGTATGTAACTTTTGTACTTTGACTCACATTTGTTGTGTTCATTCGTTACCTTGGTTAACAACGCGCTGTTTGTCATCGCTGTTTGTACTTGAAAATCCATTGCCCAACATGCCAAGCTACCAAGAGACTACAATGTATATCTTGTGTTGGTATATCCAGTGAACGCGTGCATGTGAGAGTGTTGTGTGTTACATGTGCTGACTAGCTAAGAACAAACAATAAATATACATTTGCTGCTTTGTGTGTTAAGCTTCTTAGGTTCCTTCCTGTTTCTTTTGTTAGTAAGCAAGTCTTATATAGAGTTAGGATGTATACAGTGCAATAATTTCTTGGAAAACCTTGTTTTGCTTGTACGCTAATTTAAAAAAGTCGGCCGTGTAAATTGTTCAAACAAATTGTGCATGATGATTTTATAAAGATGAATTTTACCCTTTGACCTTATATGTCAATTTTTTTTACTGAAGCACATCACAAGTATAATGCCTTTCCCCCCAGCAGAAGGAAGGGTGTGTATGGTCAGTGAAACTACACCACCTCTTCACTACCGTACAAAAAACATTGTGTACTGGCTATAAATTATATAATACAGATAAGCTTTAAATAAGAATAATAAACAAAACAAAAACAAAACAAATGAAGCAGCAAAGCTGCGAACCCTCAGTGCTATTAAACATTACCTAGCTATTATAATAATATAATCTCCTTCAAAAAGAACAAAGCAATCTGTTAGCTATTTTAATGAGGCATCAATATAGCTCAAGTAATGAAAATAGTACATGGGAATGCTGTCTTCATAAGAGAAGCTAAACTAGCCAGAAACACTCACTGCTATAATTTTTCAATGTGAACTTCACTTCATTCAAATCCATCGGTTAACTTCCCTGAGCATAAAGCAAACTACACTGCGGGCTGCAAGAAGTCAAGTGATTATGACGTGACGCTAGGGGGAGTTACCCAGCTGGTACCAATGTGGAGCTGAAAGCTTCACGTTTTATCAACAATGAGCCCCAAATTAAAAAAAAGTAGCACAATAAAAGGACCTAAATCTTCTTTCTGAATAAGTTCATACCTAAATCACAGTTAATTGTCAGTAATCTCCAAAATCAGAGCATGACAGACAGACTGACAGGGAAACTACATACTACAAACCTCTTGCGCATACGCGCTTAGGGTAACAAAAAAACAACAACAATCACTAACCAACATTGTCTGTTGAAAAAAATTAGCAAATTAACTGTCTACCAGTCCCAAATCCACATCGTGACTTATAAGACCTGCAACTACCTCTATGAGGTCATACGACTTGCATTTGGTAATGATCATCAATACTATACTGTATCATGCCAAGTTGCTTATGACCTTAGTGGTTGTCATAGCTCCTATGACTTGTCCTAGTCTTATTCTATGAACTGCATGTGAAAAATGGCCATTTTTCTTCCATCACTGCACATCTGAATACTGGAAGCCAACATATTAGGCCAACAGAAGAAAATTCTTGTTCCCTATTCTCACATCAGCTGACAAATGCACAAATGCTTCATAGTGACATTAGAAATTGGGGAAAGAACATACTCTTACTTCAGAAAAAGCATATGATGACTAAGCTATCAGGGTGTCATACTGGATCCTGCGCTGGGGGTGGGAAACACTGGTGTACTTGGCCAGTCTCATTTTGGAAACCCTGAAGTTTATCAGAATTGCATGAACTAGAATGACAGGACTTCATTTCATACACGATTTTCACTGGGGGGGGAGGGGGGAGAGAGAGAGAGATAAGAGAAAGATTTGTAAAGTCACAAAAACCGTTTAGCCACATGAAAATGGTGAAGTCCTGATCACGAAAACTTCCAACAAACTACTACAAATTCCTACATTTTTTTCATAACTTACATTGAAATAAATTCAGAAGGGGTAAAAAAAATTAGGGTGGGAATCCCAGGGCTCCCATAACCCGCATGAAACCATGGGCTTAAAACAAAGTAGAAAATATAATAATACGTTGAGTTGTATGCAATAATTATCTCCCCTTCATTGTCCAGGAGCACACTAAAGGATGTTAGGGTGGCCATGGGAAAAACTATGAGTGAGGATAATTTTGGTGGAGCATGTTTTGGAACAATTCAGTAACTAGAAACCATTCCAACATGCACCCACACTTTCTCACAAAGAAATGAAATTTTCAAGAGTACTGTGGAACAAACAAACTGACGAGCCCTTGTCATAATATATAGCTAAAACTACCACAAAATATCACTATCATAATTCAGGCCACCCTTGCTGTTTACTTTCATTAATTAATTAATTCATACAGTAGCTATACATAGCTTAGAAAAAATTGTTCAGGAAACACAACTTCACCAGGGGAAAAAAATGACCTGGGTGACCCCGTGCAGCTAAAATACTTAGAAACCCACTGACCGCTAGCCATAAAACTACTTACCCCAGAAGCATAAGCCAGGGTAGGGACAGCGAAGCTTCCTTCAAGTTCACCAAGACACAGTAGCGTAGCCGTAGTAGGAATCAGTAGACTACTAGTGGTGCGCTCGAATAGCGCAAATGCATGGCGAGCGAGCAGACTCTTTTTACAGAAAAATAGGACAGAAATTAGGAAATTACATCTAACTGTAGTGCACAGTGTAACCCCCTTCCATTCTCAGTTAGCATCAGAGAATCTAAAGTCTCTGATCCCAGACTAAACTAACAGAATTACCTGAATGAACTTCGAAAGCAGTGGCAAAGAAGCGTAGCTTGACAAAGACTTCACAATTGTTTCAAGAAGAGAGTAGCTATAAACTTTTGGTTGAAAAAAGGTTGGGTAAGGCAGTGCAGCAGGATTCTCCGCGCTCGTTAATTGAAAAATACTGGAACTGTGAACGCTTTACCTAACTTACGTAATTAGAAGCGCGGGCGAAAATTTTTGACGTACGTATACATACCTATATATATATCTGAAATCTCAATTGAACACGACTGAGAGTCAGCTTCGCTCGCTTCGCTCGCTCGCTGAATAATTACTAGTGGTGCGCTCGAATAGCGCAAATGCATGGCGAGCGAGTAAATATATGAGTATAGGTAAAGATAATTTGTGAAGGAAATCGCTAAATAATAGCAATGATTAGGCATGAAGAGTTAACAATAACAGAATTACCTAATAAACTTCGAACGCAGTGGCAAAGAAGCGCAGCTTGACAATTTGCCATTCAGTCTTTCGCCAAGAAGAGAGTAGCTATAAACTTTTTGGTTGAAACTTAGTTGATTCTCCGTGCTCGTTAATTGAAAAATACCGGAACTGTAAACGCTTTACCTAACTTACGTAATTAGAAGCGCGGGCGAAATTTTTTGACGTACGCATACATACCTACATATATATATATATATATCTGAAATCTCAATTGAACACGACTGATAGTCAGCTTCGCTCGCTTCGCTCGCTCGCTGAATTATAGCGCGCAACAATAGTTTAGACGACCACTTCCAGTCGAGAGTTTTACTTATATTATGGTAAAGCGTTTTAAACTTATTTAACCCGGCGATACTTACCTACACGTAATTGGAAAAGGGTTTTCCATGAGAAAATGCAGTATCTTTGCGAGGCTGCTTTTAATGGTCCAGCGTCTAGCGCAGCGAAGTACTTAGGGCCTGAGGGCGGTAGTTCAAGATGCACAGAGCCGCCTATGTCTACGCAACAGTACATAGCCTAACAAATATTTAACGTAGCTACATTTTCATCAATGCCGTTGGAGGGACATTATAAACTCAAGGTGGGGTCACTATCTAATTGTGTCTTTCTCTGGAAGGACCTGAGTGATCAAGTAAAAAACTACACCGGTTATAAAACTGTGCAGTAGTATGCACACTGGATATGCTTGCGCTTATGAGGGATTCTTCTTCAATTAATCATCAGCCATGTTACAGTTCCTAGCTTTCTAATTTTGCTTAATAATATAATGCAAGAAGTTAACTAAATCCAATTAGTTAAAACGAGCACCTTCAAGCAGTGTGGAGTGTGGTGAGAGGCTATCAAATTGCAGAAAACCAAGTCACATTTTTGTAGAACTTAAAGCTCACCATTTCTCCCTCTGACTGGCTAGTAAATTTTTTTTTTTAATGACTCTCAGTTTATTTGTGATCAAATGAATAAAATATACTTGGCACAGTACAACAGTTAACGAGTATGAATATTTATGTTCTTCATCCACAGCTCCATGTTATACCAGCATGCCTTTATTGCTGCAATGAAACAACAAATAAAACAAAACCAACAGAAAATTATTATAAGTCAACAGGTTCATTATAAAATGTTGGTATGTAAAAAAAGTATTCCTGAAAGGGTGTTACCTATTATTCCTGACAAAAATACACTCTTTTTGGTATAATCATAGAGTGTTTCGCAGTGTGAGTGTAACAGCACACCCTATGAGTGTAACAATACACCCCAATGCAAAAAAGTGTTCCAGTACACCCCACTTAGGGTGTAACTAAACACCCCGGTTTTTACAGTGTACTTTCTGTTGTTAATTTATAAGATTTAACTATTGAACTTATGTATTTGTCTAGGTGATACTGAAATCTTGGAGAATCTAATAACGTTCTGCGAACCTAAACTATATAGTAGTAGCAGCAGCCATAGATATAGGGAGACTCCTCTACACATGGCAGCTAAGTATAGCCAGGATAAAGAAGTCAGCCACAAAGTTTTATCTTGGTTACTGGATAGTGGCTTGGTTGACCAATTTGCTAAAGACAGGCGCAATAAAAAAGCATGCCAATATATTGTGCAGTCTGGTGATAAAAGGGCAACATTGTTTGACGAGGTGCAAAAATCAAAGAAAAAAGATAGAAAGAAGTCACGTAAAAAAAAAAGCAGTACATCAGAAAACAATTGTGAAATAGTGCAAGAAACTGAAGTCCAAGTAAGTAATATTGACTATGAGCACACTCCAGTTGAATTGACAGATAGCCCAGTAGTTTCAGTTGGCGGTGATAATGATGGTGAAAAGGAAACTGATGTTACATCTGCTGGTGATGAAAGTGAGAGTCCAGCACAGCATTCTGTGAGCTGTGAATGTAATGAAGAAGGGTATACTACAGAGGAAGAGGAGGAGGAAGGAATAGACGAGGCTAGAGACCACATTGGCACAGACTACAGTGGTATCAAAATTATTGATGATCTTGATGAAACTGCATCTATGTCTCCTGAAGAGCTACAAAAGCAAATAAGAGATCACGTAAAGAAACTTATGGAAACTACAAATGCCAGAAGGGAAGGTCAAGTCGTTCATGTAACAACCTCAGGGAAAAGATCAGCAAATGTTGCATCTTCAGAGTTGCCTAAAGTACCCACAAGAAATTCTGTACGATTATCTCATGAAATCAAATTTGACCAATCACCATGGGAAGTTGAAATTACTAAACAGGTACTAAAGTATTTTAAAAGTACTAAACGACTATCAGATTGTGAAGCTGTAGCTCAAGTGATATATAAGATAGCTGAAGGAAAAAGATCCTCCCATTTAAGTGAAATAGCAAAAAGGACTGACCACTGCTGTTTGTACAAAGCTGTTGTACCAAGTATTGGGCATATTTTGTGGGAACAGCCAATAGCTTATTCCTTAAGAGCTTCACGTACACTTGGGTGTAAAGCATATTCTCAAATTATTCGTGTTTGGGAGATTTGTAGTGATTCAAATGGTGACCAACTACATAAAAAAGCAATGACATGCGCAGAACGAATTGAAAAAGCTTATAAACAAGGTAAAAAATCACCGGAGTGTTTATCTCTGAGGGAACGAAAGAAAGCCAGGGAAAGCAGAATAAGTGGTGCTAACATTACTTCACCCATTACTTACGAAGTTGACCATCATGCTGATAAAACATTCCAATTTATTCCACTAGTTACCACCAATAAAATGGAGTACGAAGTAAACACGTTTTATTCTTTTGATACCATGGCGGCCAGAAGCATTATAGCCGGTACTAATATGAACAGAGATTATCCTTTCAAAGAGTGGCATGCAGAAAATGAAATAATACAGCTTCAGTCTGACGAGGCAATACTTCTTTTGGGAAGAAGTGGGACTGGCAAAACCACATGTTGCTTGTACAGATTGTGGAATGAATTTAAAGACTACTGGATTCAAGAAGAGAACCGGGTTAAAATAACTAGAAAATGCTTTGTCGATGGTGTCCAGTTAAAGAATTTAGTAGAAAGTGGTGAAATGGAAACAGAAAATGAATTACAGACAGAAGATTTGCCTGATGCTGCATCTAACCACCATTTGATTGAGGAAGATCTTCATCAAATATTTGTGACAAAAAATGGATTACTGTGCGGCCGAATGAAAAAATCATTCTACAAGATGGCAGCTGCTTATGACTTTTTAGACGAACATCTTCAATATGAGTCCGTAACGTTGCCCAGCAGCTTTGGAGAATTTAAAGACCACAATTTCCCAGCTTTTCTTTCTGCTAGACAATTTTACTTAATGCTTGACAAATCGTTGGAGGATGGACAAAGTTTTTTTGACAAACTCCCTAGGGAGCAAATCAAAATCATTAGCCATGACTATGATGATGGTCATGATGATTTGAATATATTTGATGATGACGTGGATTTTGACAATGAAAATGGCAGAGATTCTTTGAATCTTGCAAATCAGTGTGATGATCAATCATACAGTGGAGATGCAGTGATCTGGACTGAAGTCACTTCTTTTTATTTTAAAGAAAATATTTGGCCTAAATTGATGCACAAGTGCAAACATAATCTTGATCCAATGCTAGTATGGCTTGAGATACAATCCTTCATTAAAGGGTCATCAGCTGCCATTAGTAAAGGTACTCCTCTTGACTTAGAGGAATACAAAAAAGTAGGAAATAAAATGGCTCCCACCTTCTCCCAGGAGAGAGAATTAATTTATAAATTTTACGATCTCTATGAAAAATTCATGCAAGATCACAGGCATGATAAATTGTTTGATGAAGGAGACCTGATAATGAATCTTCATCAGAGAAGAAAAGCCATAAAGGACGTCAGCTGGTCTATCCACAGTGTGTATATAGATGAAGTGCAAGATTTTACACAAGCTGAATTGGAATTATTTACCCAATTCTGTCGAAATCCCAACTCAATGTTTTACACTGGTGATACTGCTCAAAGTATCATGAGAGGAATTGCCTTCAGGTTTGAAGACCTTCGCTCCATTTACCATGGACTAAATAAACGATTTCCAGAAATTAAAGTACCTTCAGCACCCAAACGCTTGATATTAAATTATAGATCACACTCGAGTGTATTGAAGCTTGCAGGCTCAATCATAGACTTGATTGAAGAGTTCTTTAAGAACTCCATAGACCACTTACCGAAAGACAAAGGTTTGCTTCGTGGTCCCAAGCCAGTCTTTTTACAGTGCGAGCCGGATGAAATAAGTCAAGTGCTGAATCCTAACTCTAAGTCCACTTCACTTCAGTTTGGGGCTTATCAAGCCATTATAGTTCAGTCTAAGGAAGCAAAGGAAAGTTTACCAACAAGTCTGAAAAGGAATATTAGATTGACAGTATTACAAGCCAAAGGTCTAGAATTTAACGATGTACTTCTGTACAACTTCTTTTCAGATTCTATTGTAAGTTGGTGTTGTTTTATATTATTAAAATAAATTACGATGGAATGACATGATATTTTTTCCCCCCGCAGGTAGATGAAAAGACATGGAGGGTGGTAGCATCTTACCTAAGGAACCACAAGCATCTCATTGTGAACAATGATCCTTTGCCAGGAGAAGCCATCAGAGATTTGGCATTTGATGAAAGGCATCACAAATCTCTCAACTCCGAACTGAAATTCTTGTACACAGCAATTACTAGAGCCAAATGCAACTTGTGGATGTTTGAATCTAGCAGAAGCAAAAAGGCTGAACCAATTCTGGAATACTGGCACAAAAGAAATGCTATGAAGAGAGCTACAGTTGGTACTGTAAAACAAAATTTTTTGAGTCCAAGCACCAGTTCTGATTCCGATTGGAGAGAGCAAGGAGATGCATTGAGAAGGAGGCACATTTGGAGTGAAGCTTGCTTCTGTTATGCTAGAGCTGGTCTTGAGGACCGAGTGAGAGAAACTCAGTATGACGCTATTATGACATCAATAAAAATAAGTAAAGAAATATCTTCTCCACACTTACAAGCCAGTCTCTTACTATTACAGATTAATGAAAATGTAACCAAAATTAAATACATATTGCAAGCAGCAAAGTTGTTAACTGAGTCACACACTCCAATGTATGAAGAGGCAGCAAGGATGTTTGAATTGCAGGGAAGATGGAATAAAGCAGTGGAATGTTACAAAAGTGCTGGCAGTTTTGAAAATTTTGCTCGTCTTCATGAAAGTAAAGGAAATTATGATGTTGTGATTGAGGCACTATTGGAAAAACCTTTTCAAAATCACCTCAAAGCTTTGCAAACATTTCTTGATTATTCTGTGAGGAAAATTACAGTAAAAACTAAGTTTGATAAATTGGTGAAGCGATGCGCTGATCATTATTCTACAAATAAGAATACAAATGCCCTCCTTGAAGTCCTAAAGCATGTAAATTCATCTGCAGATAAAATTAAGTACCTGAAAAAAGCTGAAATGTACGATGAAGTGATTAAACATTACATGAGCACTAGAAGTTATTCAGACATAGTGGATCTTGCAGTAGCACAAGGAATGGTGGACAAGTCATTTGCTGATGATGTGAAAAGAGCTCCAAACTACTACCAGTTTGTTTTTATGAAAGCAAAAAAATTTCTCATCAATAGAGATCGTTTGCCTTTGGACAAATCTTTATTGGTATCAGAGTTGCAACAATATTCACAGGATAGTAAAGATGAAATTCAAGCACTATCATTGCTGCTCATTGGAATGATAACAAGCAATGACATAGAAAAAGCTCGTAATTACTTTCGACCTGATCAGAATAAAGCTTTTCAACTAGAAGCATTTAATCAAATGACACTACTTAAACAAGATATTGATATGAAGACAATACAACGCTATTGTCAAAAATCAGAAAGTCTTATAAAGTCTCTTAGGCTGGAACGATCAAAGTTTCATCAAATAGCTTTGGACGAGACACTATGGGTATATGCTATTCAGAAAAGAGGTGATCATTGTGTAATATCAAAACATGGCCAGTTATTGATGCACTTTGATGATAAAAGTAAAAAATATGATTTGGATGGCATGATGTGCCTCAGCTACCAAAATCTAATTGACCAGCTATGTGACCATTTTTACGCATGTTGTCAGAGTTGGTATGATCGATGCAGCATGAACACTATACTACTAAATGAGTATGACAAATATACTGAAATGTTTGAGCAAATGACTCCTGCTGGTAGTAAGTCCTGTGGTATTGATAAATTTATTCAGATATGTCTTTACATGAAAGAGAAGGGTGAAAGAGAATGTTGGTTGAAAATTCCATCTCTTTTCACTTTTGAAGTGTCAAGCACTTTAAATGTTGATAGTTTGGATAAAATTGTAGCAAACTATTTGTTATTAAGCAAAGTCAGAGAGAAAATACAAACTACTGTCAAAATGATGATATCTGAAAAAGAAGCCAATATGAATAAGTGGTTTCATATTTGGAAGCTGAATTGCATTTTCAGAGCCAAAATATTAATGAGAAATAAGAAAACTTATTTTTATGTTTTTCAGCAGTGGATTGAATTATTTGACGAAAAGAATATTTTGCAGGCCAGTG
>WLWD01004041.1_pt1 | contig 24957 bp, 24 predicted proteins | sample 6712731 | NCBI WGS metagenome assembly WLWD01 (sample SAMN12718690, study PRJNA576275) | sponge metagenome | isolation source: marine sponge | host: Mycale hentscheli | place: New Zealand: South Island, Marlborough, Capsize Point | collected 2014-11-01 | reverse complement strand
TCAGGCTATCAGTATCCAAACACACGGACTCACCACTTGCTCCTACTTTCTGCCTCCCACGCTTACACACTCGACCCGGCTGTTCACGTTGGCTCATCCAGGCAATCCAATCGAAGGACACGTTCCTGGAGAACACACACACGAAAACAACACACAAGTAAAACACAGGTGAGCGTAAAAGGAAAGACAAAACAACTTGCACACGGCACAGTACAAAATGCTAACAGAAATAACAAGACACTCAGGCACAAGACCAAAAATGGAAACACTAACAGAAATAACAAGACACTCAGGCACAAGACCAAAAATGGAAACACGCTAACAGGTGACAAACACAAAAATTGACAAGTCCGAGACGAAAATCACACTAGGCCTCGTGTACGGCGCTCCAATAGGAATCGACTAGGCCTCGTGTACGGCGCTCCAATAGGAATCGAGGAAGGAGAATGTCAATCCAACGATCCAGTAGATAGCAAGATGCACGCAGAAGTCCAATCCACGAATGGAATCCGAGTTTTAAATCGGTCACAAACGAAGTAGACACACGCACACAGCAAAATCCAGACAAAACACACGCACAAAACACAAGGAGACGATCTGATCCGAGTTTTAAATCGGTAGAAAGTTCAACACACGGTAACGAAATTTCGACGAACGAGGAGAAGACCTCAACACCGCTGCCGCCAATTGTGGGTTTGATGGGGTGGCTCTGGAGGAATCACTCGCTCTCGAACCACCAACCGGCACAGGGAAAGTATACACAGGAAAGGTAGGTCACGGCTCAAAGGACTCACAACCAGAAGATGCCCGAACTCTGTGACACGCTGCCACCAGAGTCCTCCTCACTCAGGTAAGTACGACAAGCTGGCTACTAACCCAGTGTTTGCACAAACTAAGATTATTAGAGAACTGCCGATACACAGGCGCGCCCAAGCTTTTATAGCCATAGACACGCATGCGCAAAAATAGAAATGCTCACGGATTGACATCCGGACAATAACACAACATGCATGCACTCAGCAGATGATACAGTAAAGATAAATAACACAACACTAAAATAATACATGCTGTTGATAAACAAGAGTTACTATAAATGAATATGTTCATTACTCCGCCCACACAATGTTAGAGAGAATAGCTGGTAAAAATGAAGCCCCAAAATATATTAATCTCATGACTGTGTACATAATAATATAATTATTCAATAATAATATCAAACTAAACCAGTACGCTTATAAAAAATTCAATTTTTGCAGACTCTACATCAAGATTGAATATAAAATATAAATGATTCTAGTACAATTCATACAATGGTAATTAAAAATGAACCACAAAATGTCTTAATGTTATAGAGAAGGTGATTTATCTAGATCTATTATTATTATTGTTAATTATTAATCTTCAAACTTTTCGCTTACGATAAACTTGTCTGGCACACTATTTGCACATGGATTGGAGAAAGTAGTCGTAGTGGTAGCGGTCTGTAATTGAAATCACAATTGAATATATTTTCTTTACAGTCATAAACTGTAACAGATCACAGTGCATACCTGATGTATCCGCTTTGCAAATTTCTGCAATTTCGATAGTGTCGATGTTCTCAGTTGATCACGAACAGCTTTTGTAAAAACAACAAGTACGAGAAATATAAGCACTCCTTGAAAAGCTGTCATAAATGTATAAAGATAAGCTAAAGGTAGAAGCTCTTCTCTTTCCACTACCAAAACTCCAAATATCCAAGTCAATCCCATGACAATCATCAGAGATATCACTGCCTTTAGCCATTGCAAATCTTTCTTGAACTTGCTTTTATTGACTTTCTTTCTTTGTTGCTTCCACATTATTATGGAAGCCATTACAAAAAGAATAATGTTGCACACAAATATGATTAATACAGGAGCTATAAATGCCCATATGAAGTGGGTGTCTGTGTTTAAGAAGCATCTGCAGAAAATAATAATATTAAAACCTATTTCGAAGTATTTTTCAAATTTTATACTCTTTCCTTATAGTTTCCATTAGGGGAGATTTGAAAACATTTTTACTTGTTATAGTATCAGGAAATACAACTTTTTCACTATGATTTCTCTCACATAAAAACGGCTATAATATTATTGAGTGTCTGTTAAATATGAATGACTCACGCTGTGTGATGGCCGTAGTGCTTCTGAGAAGATCCAAATCCCAGAGGTACTGTAAGAAATCCTATGTACAGCAGAGGTAGCCCATAACTCACAGAAGTGAATACAATGGCGTAGTGTTTAGTATTGGTTATGAAGACTTTAACGAGAGCCAAATATAGAAACACTCCCTCCATTAGCATCCACATGAAAGAGACCAGGAAGAAGTAATGGAGGAGAACTGCTATGATCTGACAGTGGATGGGTACAGTGTCGCCATCAATGTGTCCTGTCTTATCTACTCCAGCAGTAAATACTAATTGAGCTATTCCAAGGCTTATGCATAAGTTGACATGGATAAAACTTCTCAAGCTGAAGAGAGATCTGTACAATAGTGCTTTTGAAGTTATTACTACAATGTATAATTGATCTTACTTGATTAGAGTAAATGTCAATACTGTGGCAGCCATTGCTAGAAGAGATACTGTTACACCTACATAGCTTAATCCTTGAAGACTCAAGAATATTACTTTGTTGAACTTTGGAGGTTTTGGACTAAGTATTATGGCAAATGTTGTAAGATGGTTGCATTCACAAACTGTTACTGAAGTTGAGGAAAGTCTTGAGTTTTTGTGACAGCCTTCAGTCGACCATGTACCAGTCTTTAGAGCAGATCTGTAAGAATATTTAAGTTAAACAAATATCTTACAGCTATAGTTATTCATTCTATTCTTCAGTGACAGTAGAAACTTTAGTTCACTTTGGATATTATAATGAACACAATGCTACTTGTCCTCTGGATGTGCCCATACCAAATTGACTATTGCTGACCATAATATTTGTGGCACAGTCATGAACTATCACTTCTGTGAAATTCTGTCATCAAAACATTATCAATTGTATTTTTTTTTCATCATTATTATTCCTATTTTTTTAGTTACTGTGGTATAACATCACCACTTGTCATCACCAATTACTTATTTAAAGTCCAGAGAATGGAACACACAAAGCATATTCAACACCTAATTAGCAAAAGTATTCATCACTTTTCATTTTGTAACTTGATCACTTGCACAAATTTCTATTATATATTTCATGTTTCATCATTTTCCTCTATTAGTAGTTCACTTCCACCATCACTTCCAGCAAGCTGGGGTAAATCTGTAGCTGTGAGTGTGCTCACTGACATAGTGGTGTTCATAGCATCACCTTCAGCGTTCGCCCCTGGTGCTACAAGGTCAAGCTCTGGAGATTCCGCTACTGCAATTATATTATTTGGTGTATTATAACAAAGTATATTTTGTTGTGCAAGCATAAAATAAAAATTTTCCCTATATTTTGTTATATGTTTTGTTGAGATAAAACAGAACAACAGTTGTTGATTATACCTGTGATTGAAGTATAAAGCAGTTTTCTCCTTTTGGTGGCTTCAGCCAGTTGCAGCTTCTTTTTGGTAGATATTCTCTTGGGCATGGTTGAACAACAGCAACCACACACAGTCCAGAGACAGCAACCACACAGTGAGTAACAGTAAACCAGCAGAGTTAATACAGCAAACCACATGTGGAGTAGCGTGGTTTCCAAGCCGCGGGAATAGTTTAGAGAATATCCTGACCGCGGGAACTCTCCCCATGCGTTATCAATTTGCGAAGTACTATTCCACGAAACAGGATGCCACATTTCTGTGGTTATATTCACGGAAAAAAGTTCACGCCCGTTGCTATGTGCAAGCACCCTTAAGCTCATAATCCTTCAAAGTATTGGGTGCTTAGCCCAACTACCTAGCGCCGACTAGCTAGCACCGGGTGGAGAATTTACAGAGCCAAAACTTACCGTGAAAGTTGTAATTAACCTAACTCTGGTGGCAGCTTACCCAAACGTTTTAGTCACACCACACTCTGGTGGCACCCTACCTGAATATCTCAGTCCCATCACAGCCTATCTGAACATCTCAGTCCCACTACACTCTTGTGGCAGCCTACATGTACATCTCTATTACACCACATTCTGGTGGCAGCCTACCCGAACATTTTAGTCCCACACTCTGCTGGCAGCCTACATGAATATCTCAGTCCCACCACACTCTTGTGGCAGCCTACCTGATTGTCTCAGTCACACCACATTCTGGTAATAGCCTACCTTGTCTCAGTCACACCACATTATGGTGGAAGCCTACCTGAACATCTCAGTCCCACCACATTCTGGTAGCAGCCTACCTGAATGTCTCAGTCACACCACATTCTGGTGGAAGCCTACCTGAACGTCTCAGTCACACCTACCCAAGCTACTAAGTACCAAAATGAAAGTATAAGGAGCATAAAAGTTATTCTGAGTAAATAATAATGACAAAATAGGAGCTATAATAATAGATCACATTGTATTAAAACTAAATGAAAGTGTCAGATGTGAGCTTATTTAACTACAGTTTAACCTCTTTTATTTTGATGGCCTAGTACTAGGTGTCTCTTGCAAAGTTATAGCTATAAGTTAGAATACCAGACATTCTTAATAGCTTTAATAGTCCAATATTTTATTGCATAAGGAATTAATTAGTTAGAAACACAATTAACAATATAGCAGCTATTTTGTATTGCTTTATATGCCACATCGAACTCTTAGCTGTAAGACTCAATTGAAAAAAGGAATAAAAGTATTTTTGAATTTACTTGATCCTTCCTGGCATGTGCTTTAGTCAATTAATATGGCTAATATGGACAAATTCCTCTTTGAAGCATTATGTCATATTTCTGATGGCCCCAGAAAATTCCCCTGAACCTGTTTGGATTCCGAGCATACTGTAATAAAAAAGTTCTCATTGATGGTTATTTCCTATCAATACTCTAAAGAAGTTTTATAGTTGTTTACAAATAAATATTTGTAACACAGGAATGTAAATTTATAACTAGCTACTATTTCTAATATAATATATTATACCAAGCTTCAATTGAGCACGTACACTTAATACAATTAATCTTGTATGGCTTACTTTACTTACAAAATGTTCGAACTATTGGTTTAAGTAATTAGCTAGCCGTATTTGGAAATATTGTTAGGAAATGTTGTAATGTCAAGAATATTAATTATTATTAGCAGGAATATAATAAGAAAAAAAAATATACTCTACCTGTTGCTTCCTATGACTTCCAAGAACACACAATGGGTCTCCAGATTATTTAACACAAGATTGTCCTGTAAACAATGCTTCATTTTAGTTTTTCAAGCTATGGCCAGATATTTTTTCCTTACCATTAAACTTTGGGAATGCTCAAATGCAATAGTAACAAATGAAGATTGCAATTTGAAGTTGCGAGTATCACAAATAGTAGTCCCACATTGTATAGATACTGCTACAATGTCAGGACCCAAAATGGAACTATCAACACATAAAAAATGAAAAATAAATTCTATCATTGGACACTCAACTTACCTTTTCTTTAATAAATAAGAGAACACAATAGATACATTTCTGTATATCGCTGAAATAATTCTAACTACACTGTCATCATCATCAAATGCATTCAGCAATTCAACTGGAATTGCTAATGTTATTAGTGGTCCAGTGAGACTAGGGAAGTCTGAAGAATTGATAGCAGTAACTGTTGATGAATTAACACTGTTCAAGTTTATAATATTGTTTTGTAATACTGTAAAAAAAATATATATTATATATATACATATTATCATTATTACATGAGTCAGAGTGTGATATGGCGAAATATTTCATGAGCAGGCTAATATATTTTCAAGAGCAAGAGGCAAGTGAAAATAAAGCCTGAGAGTGTAATATCTAGCACTATCACTCTCATGAGTGTAATAAGTGTTTTATTCCATGCTAGATATTTTGATTAAGGTTGATGGGACATATTCCACACAACTCCGCTGGGTTAAATTTCTAATAATTATAACTGCAACAAATAAGCATTAGTATTTGAAGATAATTAGTACTATTGAATTTATTCAAAATAAAGATTTAGTAATAACCTTCGCCGACTTACTGAAATTAACTGATTGGAACACTAATGAATCACGCATGTGAGCTAGAAAATGTTTTTGAATTGATATCAATGTAGTGCCAGCCACAAGTGATGTTCTACTAGATGTTACCTGTTGCTGAAATTATCATTACATTAGGAAAATATATCAATATAGCTAATTTTACTTACAATACTTGATTCATAGACTATTTGAACTCCCAGGGAGACTATTTCCTAGATATTAAAAGTTGTATCAAGTATTTTTTACATGAACAATGTCATGATTTACCTCAGCTAATGTTTGTGTGAGGGACATATATTCTTAAATCACTATGGTACAAGAAATGACAATGAAAAGAGAAGGTTTTCTCAACTCACAGATATACTCACATTGGCACTGGATAATGTTTTGGATAATTGCTCAGTCGATAATATCTGCATATAATGCAAATAATTTATTAATCAAGTAACTTTAAAAGTAAATTGTGCAATATATTCTTACCTTATTTCTAGTAATTTCCTCTAAAGCAATAAGGTATTGTATATCTGATAAACTCTCTATGTTATCTTCTCTAACTTCCTTAGATGTGGGCAGTAAATTTATTGGCATTACTGAAGTACTAACAGAATGCTCTAGTATTGCTGAAGGAGACGGATATACAGTCAGTGGATGATGTTTACTTAAATACGTACTAGGCATATTGTTTTGTAAGGTTTGGGTGTTTTGGTTTACAGGAGTAGTATATATATGTGATGGTGGGGAAGGCTGTATGTTGCTGAAAGTTGGCTCCAAATCAGGTTCTGATTCACTGATGACAAAGTCTGAAGTCATACTTAAAGCCAAATTCGCTGTACTTGAAGGTTCATCAAGTACATTAATAATACTTAGAGTCAATGTGTGACTAGTTGTTAACTGTGGAGATATTGTATGAAATGATGTTGTGGGTTCCATGCTTGTTTCAATAATTGATGGCATTAAATAGGGAGAAATATCTGAGGAGAAACTCGTTGTTGGAGCCATAGGAGATGCGGGTTTTTCTGGGTTTATTGTTGTTGCAGAAAGAAAGTTTAGCAAACAAAGTTCTTCTGGTGCACTTGCTATCATACACTGGTTATAAGCTGATAGATTAAAAGTTTCAGTGAGCAAAGAGCGACTTGAAATTATTAACTTATTGATATAATCTTGGTCAGTCAAACCAAATACAAGTCGAGTCTGATTTGGAGAGTTGCAGTAATCAGAGACATTGCCATTTCTCAAACGACCTCGCCACCAGCTATTAATAAAATATATAAAAGTAATTAAAATAACTATTAGCCAACTTACTTTGAGGGTGAATCGCTGTCAAATGATTCGTTTAATAGAGATAATCGAAATTTATCTGATACTAGATCTATTGTAATGTTGTCAATAGACCAAGAATCCCTTGCTGAATCATTTACATGATATTTCCGAAACTGACTTGTTTGAAGCCAGCGAAATTGTATAGAATCAGTAGAATTGAAACAACATATATTTGTTCTTATTGAGCTAACATCACTGATAATGACTTGACTATTTACAGGATATCCACGAAGCCTGAAGTTGTCTATATCTCCAATAGAAATATCTGGAACAATGTGATCCTTATTTATAGTGCGTATGAATTTGAGGGGAATCCATTCACCAGGTTCTGAAGACACTCCAATAGAAAATTCTACACCTTCATCAAAAGCATTCACAGTATTACATTCCTCTTGTCCACCTTCGTTAAATGCAATATCAAAAGAAATTTCTCTGAAATGTAAATTTGTAAAATATATTTATTATTTAATACAAGTGCAGCTGTAATCTTTACATAGGGGCTAAACACATTAAAACATGGTTACTTACATGCAAATAGATGAATTCTGACATGATAAATGAAATGGCAAATTTTTGTGTGAGACGTCTTCTGTTTCCGCTACAAAGTCATCATTTACTGAGGCCAGCTTTCTCCTAGGAATACTTGCACTACCTCCACACAGTGTCACACTGTAGAAAGAAACAAGGCTATCTCATGCACATATTCTAGCATATCAATCCATAATCTTCCTCGACATATCATATCACTTTAAAACTCAATATGTACACTTGCTTCTCTTAGACTAGGATCTGATCCACTTACCTAGCATGTTCCAGAGAACAATTTGAACTGAAGAAAATATCTACGCAGTTGCAGTCTCCTCCTCCATGCTCCTTTTGCTCAAATAGGTAGCTACAGTTATAGTTGCAATTATCTAGCTCATAAGGTGTACTCCCACTTGTCTTTTTAAATAGCATTCGGCTCTCGTTTCCTGATACCCCATAAGTAAGTTCAACGTCCGTGCTACTGAGGGCATCGTCTCCACCAACGCATATTCCATCTGACCTCCACTCGACGCAAATATGCGATCTATTATGGATCTCCATCAAAACATTTTTAAGGATGATAACAAAGACGACCAGAACGAGGTCGAATCTCGCCATATTGACTCTGTAAGACCAAAATCTTACAACTTGAATTTAACAGATACTGAAGCCTCTGCGCAACAGAAACCAGACTAATACTGGTCCACCTCGTCCCCCTTCGATTATTACCACCCCAGGGAGAGCTTGATGTCGTTTCCGCTGCCGAATGGAATGGGCGTGGCTAAGAATGTGAGGCACATTCTATGGTAAAACAATACTTCACACATTTTGTACGCAGAATTATGACCTCGTTTACATTTGTGAATGAATTAATAAAAAGAACTATTACAATGCAACGGTAACAACTATCGCTTTCCTAGACACAAACTTAAATACACTAGCTATGTGAGTATACAGTCTCTTGGGTTTCACTATCTTAGCTATTTATAGTCATGTCATAAACTGGTAGTAGGGCAACCTACAATGAATGGATAGAGTCCACTCGGATGGGGCTCACTCGCAATGTAGGATAGTATCAATAGGTCAGCCCTTTGGTTTAAAGTAGAAGGCCAGCCTATAAAAAGAAAGAAACTGGACCCATTAGTGGTTAGTCAGTGAATATAAATTTATAAGCATCTCTCTAATTGAGATGGCTAAATAAGTTGCTAAATAGAATGACTATTAAAGCTATCCTAAAAAAGTTCTAAGGCACTCAACTACTTGAAACTTCAGTTTGAAGACAGAATGTTCTTTGCACACTTTCTTCTGAACCATTATACACATCTTGATAAATGAGCTAATGCTGCACTCACAGAGTACATGTGTACTTCATGGAACAAATACATTATTATACTAGCTGTATAGCTTTTCAATTAAAATTGAAAGACAATCGGATTAAAAAAAAAGATGATATCTTTTCATCACATAGCTAGCTAGTATGTCAAACTTAGATTTTATCTGGGAAATTATTTTAGATAAACTGAAATTATGTACTTTAGATACCAAAATTTATAACAAAAAATTAAAGAGTGATTGGTACTGGGGAATTCATTTATTGTGGGTCAAAGGTCATCAAATAAAATCTGGACAATAAAGGTTTTGCATTTTCATGCGCATTTATATATTTATTAGTCAAATTGAAAGCTTAAAGAATGTATCATAGGTATCGAAGTTGATTGAAAGGAAATGATAAAAGTCAACACGATTTTAATGCTCTAAAATGGAACTAAGATTACATTAATATTCTGTCTATTTTACTTGCTTGACTCTGACACTTGAGAAAACAATTGTTTTTTCAAGAGCCTAATGGCTATACTTAATTTGAAACTAAAAAAAAAAATTCCATCAAATTCAATTTCAGATTTTGTTGCTGCTATTCATAAGAACACTGGAATAATGCTGGCAGCAAATTCTGACCACATTCTATGTGCTCATACATGCATGAAGCAGTGTCATGTCCAGGCTAGCCATACTTAAACAGTAAATCATCCCTGTCAGCAATATCTATCAGAGATGTCATAAAGAATCCGTTTTCAAAAGCAAATATTGTTTAATGGATGATGACAGACCATATCAAAGATCTTGTGCAACAATAGTATCTAGTCTACTCACACTGTGCCCAAGTCAATAGTTGTTTTAACTATGAGAGTGTCAAGATTGTATGTTGCTTGATGAACAATTATATAGTGATTTTCCAACTCATGTAGACCCAATCAGGATAAAATCTTGCTTGTAATTCTTATTTGCCAAAAAAATTATCTGTTCCATGCAATAATTGATTCTTTTGTAACTCATAACTTTGTATTTGCTACAATGTTCATGATCTCTCAATATTAATTCTTTCCCTTAGCAATCAAATACTACGACAGTAACGACGACTACCGACGTTGTGTGTATTCATCAATAATTCACGAGTTTATCTGCTTGGTAAAGTGTTGCCACATTTAGAAACTAAAAAGTATATAGACCATTATTGGGTATCCCCAAATATGGGTTTCCCCGGTACCTATGTTTACGAAAAAATGGGTGCCCCAATACCCGTATTTCCAGAAATATAGGTACCCACCCCCCCCCCCACCCCCCCCCCCCCCCCCCCCCCCCCCCCCCCCAGTATGGGTATCCCCCTTTTATTAAACCGGTGTCACAGTAAATACTGTCGCCCGGAAATTCTGTCGCGGCAATGAAATTTCCTTAGGAAATAGTGTCGCTTCGAAAAGTCAGTGACATTTTTTCCTAGGAAATTTTTCCGCCGCTAGGAAATTCTGTCGCTCTTATAATCTGTAGCAAGGTGTGACTGGGCATGAAAACCTAGCAGGTAACTAATGGTTTCAATGGAATATAGCTTATCTGCCAATGTCTAAGAGCTCTTGACAAAGTTGGCTATAGCTATTCTAGCAAATCTCTCATTATTTTTAGCTACTATTTAGGATCTGACCAGGCCTTATCTATGCCTAACACACTCCCCACCAGCATTTCATACAGGCTTTTCTGGGAGATGGGAAAAACCCAAATATTAAAACTACACTGAATAGCTTGTGTGATTCCTAAGAATTTTTTTTAACATTAACAGAATTTTATCAGAGGAACAACAAAAAACTTTATCAAGACAGTCTCAGTTGAAATTGAGCAATATAATATAATATACAAATACTATAAATGTTCAATGGGGAGGGAATAATTTTTTCTGGGGGAGGAAAGATTCTCTGGAGGGGGGAAATTACAAGGCATCCCCCCCACTCTATTTGAAACCCTGCCTATTATATATGCTGAGATTCATGTCCTGCAATAATATAATATAAAAAGACAACTCGTGACCATTAGGCATTGCAATAAATGAATGGCTCAAGCTCCCTCTCTTTGAGGAGTGGTCTAGCCAAGAAATCTAGTGAATAATTGTTTCTACAGTAGCCACAATGCAGTAGGCAAGTTCTTTCCTTCTTATATACTCATAAAGGAGATCATATTCTTGCTGATCCATGTTGGACAAAATACTAGGAACTAAATGTCACCACTTTCTACAAGCGACAAAATTTACCGGTGCCGCCGCGGCGACAGAATTTCCGGGCGACAGTATTTATTGTGACACCGGTTACTGAGGAGTGGAGCGAGCGGGTTGAAGTGGCAGAGCAGAGGAGGAATGGGCAAAGCTTAGACCAGTGAGTTAGCCTTCTAACAGCACTTAAAAAATGAGGGCAATTATCTTTAATTTTATACTAAAACTAGCTTAGCTAGCTAGATAAAATATGCATATAGCTAGTGTGCTTATGACAGTTCCTTTTATTTTTACCAATAATATTATGCTCATAAATGATTTACATTTTATTTGCATTCCTGCTCCTGTAAAAGAAATTTAGACTATATTTTAATACTCCCATTTTTAGTGTATATTCATTGGGCATGTTAACCCTCAGTGTGCATAAGTGCAAGCAAATTTGTCAGCCTCTACACATATTGTTGCTTGACACAAAGTATGTTTTCCCTAATTTTGAATATTTTAAAGGCAATAGCTGCATTTATCCTTATTACATGGTTGTTCACATTACTCTGTATCTTAGTTGCTCTAAGCAATAATTTTTTATTTCTTCACCCCCATGCTATATAATAACTATATTATAATAAGAAAATGCTCCAATCAGTTAGTAGCTGTAATTTACTTATATCAACCATTGATGTTTTGATTCAATAGTGAAGTATCACTGTTGGCAAAGTTTTCGGAAGAGAAATTGTATATTTAGCATGTGATAGATGCTTCACGATAGAGGACACAGTAGGCAAGGCAGAGTGGACTGGGAAGTGTATGCATACACAATACTCGTATACATACATAATCGAGTGGCAGGAATAAGAGTGCTCTAGTTATGATGACTGTATTAAAAGTCCATACGCAAATATTTAAGTTATTAAAACTTGGTATGTTATATATGCAACTGGGTGACTTATATAAATTGGAGGAGGTAAATATACAGTTAACTTTAAGCTATTGAAATAATTTAGCTTAACAGGATGTAACATAGGTATATTCCTATGTATGTAGTTATCTGAATTACTTTTAAAACTTACAGCTTCCTTGTGAATATTACCTCCTTGTACTTTATTCATTGCATAAGACTCAAACTTTCTAGTTCACTTTTCATCAACAAGAAAAGTGTGTATACATAGCTAATTGATAATTCTGTATCTACAATTATGTAGGTGATTGCAAGTTCATGTTCAATTATGTCAGAATTTTATAACAAGCTAAATACAGAGTATATAAATACATTTGCACTTGATATTACGATTTTAAATTGTTAGAATTACTTTGGAAAGCAGTACTGATTCTAGTTCAATTATTCACAACATTAATGAACTTTATTCATTGATTAGTAAATTCATCAAAGCCTGTGACTCCAAGATTAGTTGTGGAGGATGTGGAAAAGCAAAGGAGAATTGTATCAAGCACACATGATCTGAGTCATTTTGGAGTACACAGAACAAATGACACTGTGTCAAGGAAGTATTACTGGCCTGGGCTTTTCAAGGATGTGAAAAGATATGTGAGTTTCTTTAGAAGCCTTTCAATTGTGATGGTGAAAACTTGAAAATCATTATAGCTACGGTCAATAGTCTTCTGGAATTCAGTAAAGAGTGGGAAATAGGGAAGAAGGGAAGTATTTTCCTGTATGTAATAATGAATTTGTGGAGAAATCAAGAAAGTTTAGATAATTGATGATTATATGATTAGAGCATTTTATATTACGTTTGCAGTATTATTTAACAAGAATATCACTTATAATTTCAAGATTTTATATTACTCTATATAAAAATGTGTTTACTCTGTACAGTGGAACCTTCCATAGAAAACCCTCTAATTATACGATTGAAATTACCACTTGTACTTTTTGAATCTACATACCTTTTGTCCATGGCTGTAAAGCTATAAGCTATAATAATTTTCACTTTTTGAAGCAGAAAATCACTTTTATGGTAACATAACAGACTATTTTTCGAAGTGGGCAGAAGCAGCCCTCTTCCATCGAAGCATGCAGTTGGAATCTCCAAATTCATTTATTCAGTACTTTTTTTTTGCTTTTCTTTAAATATGTTAATTAGCTACAGTTGTTGTTGTTTTTCTTCATAGGTAATGTGTCGATTTGGTTGCCCTCATATTTTGATTACTGACCAGGGAAGGGAGTTTATTAATAGATTGTCCAGTGAACTGTACTCCATCACCAAAACTCACCACCGAATTACAAGTGCTTACCATCATCAGGTAAATCTAAATGCCGTAAGTTGTAATTTAACAGCTACATTAATGTCATAATAAACACAGACTCCAAAAAAATTTGCATTATCGGACTCCAAAACATTACCAAACCAAATAATTGAGTATACTTTAATTTCAGATACATTTAACAATCATTTTAGTTTCCATATTAAAAAACAATTTTCTTTTTATAGACCAATGGGCTAACTGAGCGCTTAAACCAAACTCTTTGTCAGTGTTTGGCAAAGCTAAGTAATGAAGAGCAAAGTGATTGGGATGACAAAATTGATTGCGTACTCATGGGGTATCGGGCATCGTTTCAAGGTTCAACAAAACATTCACCTTACTACATGCTTTTCCAGCAAGATATGAGGCTACCTATAGACAGTGATAGCCTCCAAGCATGTAAGGAAGAATTTGGTGATGAAGAGAAGCTGGATGAGGTCATGGAATCCTTACTTGAATCAAGAAAGAAAGTATTCAATGAAGTTGAGATCAATATAACTAAAGCGCAGGAAAAACAAAAAATACCTATGATCGAAAACATGAAGTGGCTACTATAAACGTAGGGACAGAGGTACTTCTGGAGAATACTGTTCAGAAGCAGAGAAAAGGTGGCAAGCTTGAGCATACATGGCTAGGACCATACATCGTCAATAGATGTATGGGTAAGGGGTTTCATGAGTTGTCAAGGAATGGCAAGATTGTCAACTAGGACCAATATTGCACAATCTGAAAGTTTACAGAAAAAGAAGCTTAAAAGGGATGCACTTGCCTTCACAAGATGAAGTAGCCGAAAATCAATTATACGGAAGTGATATGTCTGATGGAGGAAAGAGTGATAGTACTCATGTGCCAGTAAATGTAATACAGGTAGACACCACAAAATAAACAAAGATTGGGAATTGAAGAACAAAATAAAAATTCTCATCCTATCCAGTTGAATGGTTATAATAGTGATGAAAGCTTTTGCAATATGTCATTGTCACCATCAAGTTGCAGAGAGAATTCAGAATTGATACAAGAGTCACTAGAATCTAACACATGCCAGAAAAAGTCAATGGATTCATTTGGTTTACAAGTATCTGTTTCACCAGTTTCTTCTCAACTAAGGAAATCAGAGTGTACCAGCAAAGACCAGTAGTTTCAAAATAATGTAGTGACATTTCAGGCAATTACCAAAGAAAGTTTAATTTTGAAATTAACTCCATTTATTTCCATACTAGAAAGAATTAAAATGGGAGAAGTAAGTCAATTAATTTTGTATGGAGAATGAGCAAGATTAACAAGATGCTCTCAGGTCTAGATTATCAGGGTTCCATACAGAGAGGGATCTCTCCCCACCCCCCTTGAGCTTGAGTCTCTCCATACACTATCAAAACTGAGCCATTTAGTGCATAGGACCACTTACTGATCAGTATGTAAAGATGTGCATCAAAACATTGTAGGTTATGGCACTTTTATTTTGTTTTATGGTGATTATACACGAGTATTCAATTTATTCCGTTACTTTTTTTTGTAACAATTGTTTGTATTGTATCTTCAGCACTAACTTAGCTATTTTATGTTTAGAGTTTTATTAGTATCCTGTTTTAATCCCTCTAACATGACATTTATATAGTTTTGAAAAAAACCCAAAAAAACTCAGTCAGCCGCAGTAAGTTTTTATTAACCTTATGACGGAGTCTTAATTGAGCAAGAATACTATGAGTAGTTGATCAATAGAGACTAGCAAGTCTTGACTAATTTAACTATACTTTAAGTATTCTCACTTGCATGAGTCACAGCCAAAATGTCGATACACATAATAATTGTTTTAGCTATAGTTTTACAACAATAGGCTTAGATGGATAACTAAATTATTTTTCATCTCACTGTAATTAATTTTTGTTTTACGTTTAATAATCAAAATAGTGCTAGCATGTACATACATTCATAAATACATACATATGTACATACATACATACATACATACATACAGTTAAATTGGATACATACAATGCATGCATACATAAATAGATTAACAAGTATGCATTCATGCGTATCTATTGTAGTGGCAGGAACATAAGTGCCCTAGCTATAATGACTTTAATACTTCATGCAAGAAAATTCGTAATTTATACTCACTGAATATGTATAATGTTTTATACTGATTAACTTATTTTTATACTAATAGAAATGTTGAATAATAGAAGTCATTCAATTACATGTAGTATAACACTATCTCAATTTGAAGAGGTAGTTGAATTTATCTTTTCTAAGTTAGTTGCAATGACAAGTCAAGCTCGGTAATGATAGGCTATTTGTCAATTATTCCAATGGTAATGTCAATTTTGTCATAAACAGATTTTTTCGTACACAATGGATGTCTTGTGCTAGAAGCCTTGTGTCTCATTATAATGGATTTATTCAATGTTAGCAAGAGTGAGGTATTTGTTATTGGATCATTTATTGGGGTAAACAATCCCTAATACTTTATTGTTTACTAGGCTAGAAGTATTATGTATACTTATGTGCGTAAGAATCAGTGTGTTCTACGAAATGTCTCTACAACAGGTTTGTTCGGCTCTCTTGCTATGTAAATTTACCATTAGCTACAACTGTATCCGCAGCATCTGCGCTTGGTCCAGAAAGCTGGAAATTATATGAAGACCTAAAGAAGAAGTTTGATGGTAGCTAGCTATGTTAATTGAAAATTTCACTTCCATTCTGTAATGTAATTTACTTTTGTAGCAAAGAAATGTGAAGGAAATGAGAGCAAACAAGTGAAAGTAGCAAAAGTTACACTTCAAGGTACTCTTTTAAAAATATGTTATTTGCTAGATATTGAATAAAATGAATTAAAAGAATATCCCTTTGTATGTAGCATGTAAGTAGTGATAATAATATGTATTAAATTATAGAAAAACCTCGCTGTTCACAAGTCTACAGCCAAGTTGTTCTAACTCAAGTGACACCTTGAATAGTTCCAGTATTGTGTTGAATGACTCACCAGTTTCCAATGATGAATGGAATTATTGGAATAAGCGGCTGGGACTGTTAACAGTTTATCAAGAGATGTTAAAAAGAGGACATTGGCTGACAGATAAGCATATTAATGTTGCAAGTGTGCTGATAAAGGAAGAGTTTCCCAAACAACACGGTCTACAGGACACCCTTCTCCTACAACATTTTGACCAATATGAATCAGAAGATTCTCAGTTTGTTCAAATAGTTCATGTCAATGGCAGCTATTGGCTTTGTATGTCATACAAGTTCTGTCCTGCAGGAACTGTAGACGTATATGACTGCTCACCTGGCACTGGATTTTCACCGTCTCTTAAGCGACAAATTGCAGTTGTTTTGAAATGTAAATATTCCTATTTACTGTAAGACTAGTTGAAGTCCAGAGACAAATTGGAAATGCAGACTGTGGTCTTTTTTCCATCGCTTGTGCGTATGCCCTTTGTTGTGATTTAGATCCACATGGTATTCAGTTTAACCAGTCTGCCATGCGAGCACATTTTGATTTGTGTGTGGATAAAGAGAAAATAGATATGTTTCCAGTACCAACTCGTTGTTAGCGAAAAAACACGAAGAGTAGAATCAAGTCCGTGAAAATGGTGCTAGTATTTTGTCCTTGTCTCCGCCTACCTTGGGATAAAGCTGATACAGTAAAGTGCCCATTCGTCAAGTGTTCCCAATGTAAAGAATGGTATCATTCAAAATGTGACGACATCGATTTGGAGTTGTATGATGCCAAAAACTACTGTTGTAGCAGGTGTCTGTATTGCATTTTGAAGTGAACCATTGATTTTGTAGCTCGTAGGCATTAAACTTGTAAACGTGTGATTTTAATTATTACTACTGGTATTTTTGTGTCACTTAGCTAGTTAGCTATAGTTTATGTCACTATATCATATTTCTGAGTCAATACATTTATATTGTTGAGAGAAACTTGAAAAAATATACATTAGATCTTGCTAAGCAATGCTTGTATCCTTAGTTGTATAATATGCTATAAGATCATACATTACATTTTAGTTTTAAAATAGTAATGTCCTTAACATGTCAGTCTGCCTCATTCACCCTCACCCCAACACTATATTTAGCATCATTAACTTCCATGTAATCTGTTATATGAATCTGAAATCACTATTAGTGTGTGCTTTCTTATATTTTAAACTTTCGCTCATGCTATTTCTTGGATTGTTTTTCTCTTCATGTGGACATATCAAATGAAAGTAGTCGTAAAAGTAGCAAATTACGTGAGGTCATTGATTAAAGTTCTCCCTAGCTACTGTGAGCTATTGGTTTTGATCAATTTTTTCATTTTTGTATCAACTATTGCTATGACTGTGTATCTAAAATATTCCACTCTACAGTACTTTAAATTTTTCTGCTGGTTATGTCACTTGCTGCTAGCTAGATGTATAAAATTGTGAGGATTTTTTAAATTTGCAACCATCACTGGCTATAATGGAATATGCCTACTTAATTGCTACACTTTTAACAACTTAATTGTGGCAAAATAAAGAAATAATTAAGTATGTTCATACTCATGATGAACAGCGTATGAAGTGTAATTGTTCATCTGTAATTGTTATAGTAACAATAATAGCTAAAACATTTATTTATACCTTTTATATGATTGAATACACACATTCAGCAAAATAGTGGTTTGTTTTCTATCACTGTCAAACTCCAACACAGTCAGGATTGAACATTTAAAAAAAAACCTTCTGCTTCAGTTCAGACAAAAGGAATGAGAGAGAGTGAAAGACAAGCTAAGAGCTGAATGTTTCATTTCAATAAGAGATCAACCTAAACAAGAGAGGGAAAAAAATGTTTAAGGGAAAGGGAAGATTGGCTTCTTCATCATCTGTTTGCAGGGAAAAGAGGAAACTGGCTTAAAAAAGACTTGCAAAGTTTAAAATTGTATGCATTGTCTAGCAACCAGAAAAGCTAATTCCACTAAATTAGTTTCACAGAATAAATTATATAGCTACACATGGGTAAGCTTGCTTATAAAAAGTCAAGTCAGTGCCGTCATAGAAGAACAAACTATATAAATACAACAATAGCTAATTGAAACTAAGAGCTCACATACCAGTTGTGCCATTCAGCACACCTTTAGTAGCGAGTGAGATTTTCTTTTGTCAATTACAATCTAATGGTAAATATTGGTACTTTATTAGAAAAAATAAAAGGTAAATTTTTGGGACAATGCTTAAAGAAATTTAGGTAAAACAAGGAAGCTGAAAAACTTGCTCAATGTCAGTTGTACAGTCATTAAGGTGAGTGAACAAGTGTGTATGTACGTTAACAAATGGTGTGTGTTTGCTAAAGAATAGCACAAATATCTCTTAAAACGTTAACTAACCATTAAATGTTATTAGTAGTAAGCATTCAAATTTAAATTTCAGTCAGACCTGCTCACTCCTCACTTGTGCTGAAGAACATCACTAGTATATTATGTATGCAAAGGTACATAAGCCCCTTTAAACACACGAGCAGCGAGCTCATTTTCTCCTAAAAGTACAGCTTTTTTTAGGCTTACCCTCACTTTCTTTGACTCATGGAGCCTGGGGCCTTTAAATATTGTGACGTCCAAGACACACCCTCTCAAAAACGTGCTGAGAGAAATGCTGCTACATGTCCTCCAGGAAAACACTTTTGAGTTTGCTGCCAGGACATTTAAACAGACGAAAGGAGTAGCCATGGGTACTCCAGTAGCCCCAACTCTGGCAAACCTTTTCATGGGCAATACTGCTGGATCTACTGTGCCACCTGAACGGTCGCATGTCTTCCATCAAGTTCACGGTGGAGCACTCCACCAAATCCATAGACTTCTTGGACGTCACAATACTTAAAGGGCCCAGGTTCCATGAGTCGGGTATCTTAGACATTAAGCCTTACTCTAAGCTTATTGATCCGCATGCCTACTTACATTTTTCCTCAGGTCACCACAAGTCGTCCTCATCGGCCTGAAACGTGGCGAATTTATTCGGACACTGAGACATTGCTCTTCCCCAGAGATCTTTGCCTCCGCCATAGAAGAACTCACTACTTGGTTCATGAACAGAGGCTACGGTCGAGCACTCATCCGCAACATAGCAGATCACATATCCTTCTCAGACAGAAATGAATCCCTTCAACACTCGGCCAACAAATCCCTTCCAGCTTGTACAACCATTCTATCTGTCAGGAACCACCCCTCCATGAAATCGGGAGAGTTCCTACAAGCACTTCAAGATCCAGACCTTCCATTCGCTCCCATGGTATTGAGACGCAGACCTCCAATCACCTCGGATCTGATAGTGAAAGCAGCTACAACCTCGGAAGAAGACGCGGCAAGATATCATCTCCGCAGCCGAGGACCAGCACTCACCAAGGAACAATTCCTTAACCTTTCCCCTCAATCGTAACCCATTTACCTCTTTCCCTTCCCCCACTATTTTTGTCACTCTTGTACAGCCATACATGGTGCCTCAGACCTGATCTGAGGGTGGTCACAGGAGCGTGTTCTCCCCCACGCTCCTGTGACCTATCTTTGTTGGCTTTCCATCTAAACTAATTTTCCTGCTTAATTATTTATTTATTTAGTCATTATTTACCTACCATAATCCTGCTTAATTATTTATTTATTATTTACCTACCTATTTATTTCCCCATTATCTACCTATATTTATTTACCTATTTATCTACCTATTTATGTATCTACCTATTTATTATTTATTATTGTCTATTATTTATCTATTTAATCCACTTACTACTTTATCTTAATATCATTTCAAACCCCTCCCAATCTATTCCTACATATTGTGGTCTGTTCACCCATTCACCCACCCACCTATCAACACCTTCGCTGGAGGCAAACACCCAGACTGTTGAAAGGGCTCAATCCCTTTTCATATTCTTTGTCTATTGTTGCTTTTAATTTCCTGTCATGTCATCTGTAGACCAGCATATATATATGTAGCTGGTACACCCTTACTGTTTCAGTCTTGTATTGCTTGAAGGCCCACAAAGCCGAGAATTTACAATTATAACCAAAAACTCTGTCAATACTAACCTGGCTTGGTCAATTCTGAACTTGACTTCTTTAGTCCTGTTCACATCTAACTACAGGCTCATATTACAATAACAGTATACTTACTTTAACTCAGAAGAATTCTCCAAAAATGTTATAAATATACAATTACAATCTCCTCCGCCATGCTCCTGTTGTTCAAACAAGTATATAGCTTTTCTAACTAAAAATTCTTCGTCGTTATGGTCAGGGTAACTCAAGTTGTACAATATTTGTGATCCTAGAGCACTGGAAATAGTTAGAGTGGTAGTATTGAATGGCCAGTTTCGTTCATAGCCGTAAGTTAGTACGACGTCAGTATTCGTTAACCCGTTATTGCCACCGTAGCAAGAAAAAACTGATAAAGGAGGACGTACCAATATATGAGTAGGGAATGCCAACGCCGACAAAGCCTGCGACACAACTACAGCTACCAACAAAATAAGAATCATTCTAAAATCTATAGCGGTAAAGCATACTGATAAAGCTACTGGGATCACAATGTTAAATACTTGGTGCCAGCGACGAATTCATGCGCAATAGGAAATACAGTCCGTCAATTCGATCTATTAATAAATTACATTATCATTTTGAATCAGAGGTGGTAATATAATTTAGTAAATATTGAATTCCTCATAACTTGTTCAAAGATAAACTAGGTGAATCTTCCCCCATAAACTTCCCACATTAAATTTTCAGCTCAATCACAAACTGGCTCATTGTGTAGACTGCTAGGCTGAACCAAAATTACAACCCCTTTGTTATCGCTATATGTAACTCTGACAATTAGCTAATCTGTTACATTAGTGATGATTGCTACAACAAATGACAATAATAGTTGAAAGTTACAATAAAATGTAGAAATAAGCTTCTAGAATATTGTGGAATAGATTCCATAGAATTGTGTAAAATTTCTTGATTGGGTTGCCTACATGAAATGAAAGTATAGTAGAATAAGTGAACTCATTAATTTCACTGGTTCATTGAGTTTGGAATGAAACTCACTCATGCAGCTATGTGTACATATTAAATTAAACCTATCAAATTAGTGTGATCTGGTGTATCATTGTTGCTAGTCTGTCATTCGTCAGAAAAATGAAGATAACATTGGAGTTACTACATTCTTTCTTATGTGAACACCAGTCGACACCGAAAAGGTGTTCTGACGGCACATAATTGGTGGTCTGTTGAGTACGAGGCTGCAGCAAGCAGTACTACTGAACAGTATAAAGGAAAAATGTGAGAGTCTTGGAAATCGAGGGTGGTCGTATATAATTCATTCTTGTTTTCTGATAACTACTTCATCGGGGATATTTAAAAGAATAGAATAGAAGGTATGCAAACTCACACAGGTAAGATTTAGTGGATACAGTGTAGCCTAGTGCTTGCTTTCAATTAGAAACCTTGGCACTACTTCCACAAATGTAAATACTACTATAAATTGGCAGTTGGTTAGTTTCTAAAATATATTTAGTGACAGTATAAAATAGCCTAATAGAGTTGGGAAGTGAAAAGGCTATAGAAGAATAACTTCCCTCATAAAACTTTTCCTGTTAACTTGCCCCATCAATTTTTTATACCAGTTCATTGAGTTTGGAATTTCTAGGAAGAAATGTCCAAGTTGAATTGAATCTACAAGTAGTACAATCATCCATGACCACAGAGCTAATTAGTTAAACTCAAGCACAACTATTTGTAGAAAGCAACTAACAAGTTTACTTTTTCCAGGAAGGCAAATCCTTGACTTGGTGAAGTCATTAATTATTATATATTTCAGTTTCAAGTTACTAATAATGTAACCAGAGAATAAAAAAGCCAATAAAATGTAGGTCTGAAATTACACAGTTATTTTTTCATTGTAGACATTGAAGGCTCTACCTATCATGTTATAATGTAGAATTGATGCATTTCTATCATTTTTGTGACAATTAAGGAGTGCTGTTATATTTTTGCTGACCAAACTCAGCAAACATTATACACACACCATTGCTTTTGACACACAGGCATACTATTACATAACTGTGGGCGGAGAGGATAGAGTGTTGGAGACAGAGATGAGAAAGAATGAGAAAGAGATGAAGTCAAAGAAGAAGAACAAAGAGAAGAGGAATGCATGAACATTGATGTTGTGTCATTGAAAGACAGTTGTGTGTGTAATTATTTATTAGCATAGTGAATCACAGTGTGTGTTTGTAATCTTTAGTGTATGCGTATGTCGTGTTGTGGTTATTTTGTGTCCGGATGTCCCGTGACCACACCCCAACATTATTTGTGCCATGCTCACCCTGATCGCTGGGCAGAAGCATTGCCACTTGTACTGCTTGGTATACGGACCTCGCTCAAGGAAGACATCGGTTGCACAGCAGCTGAGTTGGTTTACGGCTGTACTCTGCGGCTCCCTGGAGAATTCTTTTCTGCTACTTCTGACAGCTGCCCTGATCCTGGCAGCTATGTCTCACAACTCAAGTCTGCAATGAGGTCACTCCATGCTGCACCCACGCGCCAACCTACGCAAAATGTTACAGACACCAGTTCTTCACTCGCCAGATCCTCTCACGTATTTGTCCGACATGATGCAGTGAAAAAGCCCCAGCCAATGAACACGTCGACCAGATCGTGTAGTGGTGGGGGCCGGCTGAGTGACAGCTGGTTGTATCGATAGGTCTGGAGAGGGCGCAGTGGCAGAAGTCGGAAGATGGTCAAGATGTGCAGGCTTCAAACGGTCAATTGAGACAGTATCGGAGCGACCATTACGGTCTATCGTGAAGAACTTGGTGTTTTGCTTAAGTACTTTATTCATTATCCCACGCATGCTCACAGAACTTAGTCATATTGCTCTATAGATCATTTCGTCACTGTTATTTCATTGGTTGTTTGTGTTGTCATTTGATTGGTTGTTTCGTTGTTGGGAGGAGTCAGTACCCCGTATATATATTGTACCTCGTGCTGACTTCTTCAGAGTCCAATTACACTTAACTAAAGTCAAGCACTGAAGTGAGCGTACCAACTTGTTGGTTAAGGGTCCAAGCTACGGCTAGATTGATTCTTAGTTTGGCTCTCTGGTGGCAGCGATACTAAGCTGTTACCAAGTGCACGAGAGCAAAGCCTTGTACGGATCGCCGCGCCCTCCCACAGAGACAGAGACGAGAGAGAATGAGAAAGAGATGAAGTCAAAGAAGAAGAACAAAGAGAAGAGGAATGCATGAACATTGATGTTTTGTGAAAGAGTTGTGTGTGTAATTATTTATTAGCATAGTGAATCACAGTGTGTGTTTGTAATCTTTAGTGTATGCGTATGTCATGTTGTGGTTATTTTGTGTCCGGATGTCCTGTGACCACACCCCCACATTATTTGTGCACATGCGTGTCTTCTGACATATAAGCCAGGACACGCATGCGTATCGTCAGTTCCTCCTATATTCCCATTCTGTTAGTTACAAATTAATACTCTGTCAAAGGGTGCGGAGGGCGAACTCTGGTGGCAGCAGGTCACCAGAGCGTATGAATAAGTGTGTGTCAGATAACTTCTCCTCTACCTCTGGCGATTTACCTTCAGGCTTATAGCCTTTACCATTTGAGCCAATCCAGGTTCTCCGTGGCCTGTGACCGCTAACCCACAATAACGATCACTCTATTAGCATAGCTAGAAATTCAATCACCTTGTGCAAATTAGTAGTGCAGTAGCATAAATCCAAGGTTTCCGTTTCCTGCTATGTTTTTTCCTCTGCCATCCTTTTCAACCTTTCTCATCCTCCGTCTACCTCTCCTGCTCACCTGTGTGGAAGCTTGAGTGGGATTCACAGGTAGCTCTCACAGATAGTTGGATTACCAGTATAGTATTAAGGTTTTTTCAACCTATCTATACTGTTTGATTTGTACCAAGTTCTTGCCCTCAACCAACACTCATAGTACAGGATAAGGTTAGTTAAATTTTCATTTTAAAAAGGAAGAATGGTACAGTGAGTGATCAAGACAAGAAATATAGTACGACTAAATAATGGAGAGCCAAGTTACTGTGTTAACCCTTTCGTTCCGGATCCCGCTTTAAAGCGGGGTGAGACCGGTTGGCTTCTCCGAATTTTTTAAAATAGTTACTTTATAGCTAGAACCTTCAGATTGCATACACAGGTGCCCAATGCATTGGAGAAACATCTAAAATA
>WLWD01000368.1_pt1 | contig 24977 bp, 11 predicted proteins | sample 6712731 | NCBI WGS metagenome assembly WLWD01 (sample SAMN12718690, study PRJNA576275) | sponge metagenome | isolation source: marine sponge | host: Mycale hentscheli | place: New Zealand: South Island, Marlborough, Capsize Point | collected 2014-11-01 | reverse complement strand
TTGAATTCTCAAAGTAACACGTGAAAATATTTACACAATTTTATTCATTGATTTTGGTTTGGTAGCTTATTAACAGTCATTCACTGTTTATTAGTGTCTGGTAGACAGAGGTGTCCGTAACTTAGACGGACGGATAAGAGAGGTTCCAGTGTATCTGCAATCTTCTTGTTGATATTTTATCAGTTCATCCTAGTTACCTCAGTTTATACTTTTATATATTATTAAGTATTCTCCATAGTATCTACTTTCACATTTACACACACATATATACATGTAACTCTTATTAACACTCAGCACGCATGCTCGAGAGAATTATAGTAGTGTGTTTGTCAGTCTGTCTGTCTGTCTGTTAACATTCGATTTCATGAATGGCTCAGAACTAACCTTTAAACAAGTATGACCTAACCCAGTATGAGAATTTAAGTCCTTTAAATTGACTACTTTTTCAAATTTCGAGCTAGTTTCCTAGGAAATGTGGAGAAACTTCAGCTCCAAACAAGCGCAAGCTAAATGCAACAAACCTTACCTTTTGCGTACATGGTTTTACATCATACAGCAGTCATGTGATCACTTATAGTTCCCGTATTTTCTCTTCCGCGTGTGTCCTAGGTAGTTTAGAAGATTAAAGTAATCTGAAAAAATCTTAGTTGTGTAATAATGCGCTGAGGGTTTGCACCCTTGGTGCTCTAGTTCTATTCAGTCCTTCCTATTTTTCCCTTACTACTTTGTGCTTTCATTTTTCTATTTGCTAGACTTTAGCTTGTCCATACTGTTTTATAGTTCTTGCTTGCTTTTGTGTGTCTTTTATTTTGTTTTGTTTTATGTTCTGTAATTATACTTCATTTTGTTTGAATTTGAGACTGAGTGCTGATAGGGATCTTGAGCATACTGGGAATAGTGGATAGACCTGAGTCTGTGTATGTAATTAAGTCTCGAGATATTTTAGCTTTTTTTCCTTTGTTTTTGTTTGTAGTTTTTGCGTGATAGTTTGGTCGAGTTAGTATGGCTTTACCTGATTGTTATGTGCTACTCTAAGCTACTCATCTTGGCTTGGACCATTACAAAGCTCGCTCCGAAGTAGTTAAAACTATCTCCCAGTATCCTCCAAAACTGAAGAGTGCTATTCTGGAACTCAATACAAAATTTTATGGGAATAGAAAAAAAAAACGCAGCTTCCCACTCTATAATGACCGAATGGATCACTTGAAATGTTTTGAGAATGCACTGTAAATGTGTGTGTGTGTGTGTGTGTGTGTGTGTGTGTGTGTGTGTGTGTGTGTGTGTGTGTGTGTGCGTGTATGGTGTAGCTCTGGGCCTGAGATCCTAGTCCAAGCCCCACTCTGGCAATTTTCCATTTAGTTTTTTCTTCCTCTGCCTCCCACCAGCCCCACCAATCAACCCAGCTGTGATTAAATGCCTGGCATTTGCTGGGGTGCAAATTCAAGGTAATGAAACAGTGTTGGTGCCCACATCACTAGTTTATTTGTTACAATAAAATGAACTACTACCAGACTCCCCCAAATTTATACCTGAATTTCCCTGTAAATACATAAAAAATGTTTACTTGGAAACTCTGGTGGTAAGGTGCTTATGTGTGTGAGTGTGTGTTTGTGTGTGTGTATTGCAGGAGTCTCTACACATACATGTACATACATGAGTGCTTGTGGGTCCCTCATCTGAAATTACATGGGTGAGATCCAACCAAGATGTAGTTGTGGTTATGTGGCTTATGTGATAATGTTTGTTGTGTGTTCATGATTGCCTTGGTTGGCAGTCATCAGCTATTCTTAGTGAGGGACTATTGCCTCAAAGCAGTCACTCTTGTGTTTTTATTTTGTTGTTCATTGGTGGGTGTTTTTTTGTGGGGTCATTCTACACTTGTAGATTTACTTGATTTCAATTGTGAAATTCTGAAAAAATATTCAGTAAATTTGTATTGATATTTTGGCACTTGAATAGGGGGAAAAAAGAAGTACAGGAAACTTTTTATAGTATTGAGAACAATTCAAAAACCAACTATTCAAAGTTGGAAATGGAGCTCAAATACAGTCCATCTGCAGTAGAGTAGCTGTTGAAGCTGCTGCATGAAAACTAACTAATTTACATTTGAACTAGTTCACGCCTTCATTCACTCACTAGTATTCCTATTTCTGTCTCTTGCACTAATTACTGTTAAAACTAGTGGTGTGCTTGAGCACAAATGGCGAGCGAGCTTTAAACTATACTGTTGTTACTCAAACTACTAAAATAAAGTTGAGTTGCTAAATTACGCATATACGGTAAAGGGGATTCAATGCCATAGTAACCACTCCCCTCAACTGTTTGAATTGAAAAAGAAGCAACAAAATCAAGTCACGCTATTTAAAATTTTCTTTGTGATATTCTTAATAGTAGTTGTAACGCACAATACTTTCACACAACTGAACATACCTACGCAAGACTTACCTTCGTGGTTCGTCTAGTGGACAATGAATTGTCAAGTAAATGCTGTTGAGTAGTGCTATAACTGTGACAAATAGTGTATAAACTTACCACCGCCACTAACTCGAATAGAAATGGAGCTCCCAGCACCCGCAAAACAATTCAAAGCGGTAAACAATTCAATTTCTAAGGTGATACGGGTAATGGTCGCTAAACCAGAGGATTCTGTTTAGTGAAGTTTGGGACGGGGTCGAACGCCGAGCGAACACAAAAATACGGAGGGTCAAAGTACAAAATGACATACATACGTCCAAACATATATATAAATAAATAAATAAACAAACATCCCCGATTTTTTCATTTTTACCCCTGTAAGTGTCTCGCTCGCTACGCTCGCTCGCCAAATTACTCTCTTATACTGATTGCTTTCTCTGCCTTCAGTTGTTGGTTCTCTCTCTAAAACTGTGATTTGGACTTTTCTCTCTCTATTATTTTTGGTCTCATCTCTCATTTTGGAAGGTTACTACCTCTACTAGTTGTTTTGCGCTCACCGACTGCCTTTGATGTTGTTCTTGTAATTTACTATTAATAATATTTATTCGTAAATTGTATACATACACTTGAACTAATTCTGAAGGCGAGTCAAACGGCTGGAATTTACAATCCAGTCAAAGGTAGCTATCATCAGTTTATTTAGCCATCGGTTGGGTCAAGTCGGTGGTCTAATTCAGTAGCAGTGATGCACCATAACAACCAAAGCAGTGTATAATGCTGCCATTGTGTGTGTGTGTGTGTATGTGGCACGAGGCAGGCAAGATGTGTTGCGTTTGTGTGTATGCTGGAAACAGTGTGGTTAATACAAATTGGAAATTGTGTTGGTATTATTCATTTCAAGAACTCATTGTGGAGACACGTGAATGTGTGTAAACATTGCATTATGACAGTTATTGTTGTTGTTGGCTATGATCAGGCTGGTGCACTTCTCATCTTCATGTCATCAGTGTATACATCTTAGACTGAGGTGGGTACACGGATACATGGATGATTTCATCTTAGAGATGTTAACTAAAAGAGGCTACACTTTGTGTAAATTTCACTACAGTATCCGAACACCACATGCAATTACTCATTTGTTTTAACAAGGACAATACTACAAAGTTACCCAGTGCTAATTTTATGAAAATTTCTGAAATTTATGACTACTTCTGTAAGTTATTTGTGAGTAAGCAAAACATACTCGCAATTGACACATGTAAAAAGGACTTGATTACTTTTTGTTGGAATGTGGCTATAGGTATTTGTATGATACCACTTGTGGGTAGTGATGGTGGATATTGTTGATTAATATTGGTGGTCTCTCTCTTTTTTTTTTTTTCTCTTTTTTTTTTTTTTGTGTGTGTGTGTGTGTTTGTGTTTGAACTAAATGCAGCATCACTACATGACACAAAAAGTTTTTAAAAAATGCAGCTGTTAGTTGTAGTATAAGAGAACTGTCATCAGCTGTATTACTCACATGTACATGTATTAACCACTTTCATAATTCTACATCTTATATTTAGAATACATTGTTTTGGTGACTTTGCAGATATATGAATGGGCAACATAGCATAGCAGTGAACATCATTTCCTGGTATCATTAATCCACCATGGAGTCAGAGAGTGGGTAGAGCATTTGGGCATGTCCTATACTTTTAGGATAACAAGGCATCATTATGTGTCCACCTTCACCATGAAATATCTTACTATAAGTAATACTATATCTTGTGCCTAATGAATATAACATCATGGATCAATGAAATGAAAACAATAGCACTGTCTAAATTCCTGGTATATTGACATGAGCATGATAGCCAATTAAAAATTTTTTAATAAATTGGTCTAGCCAATTGTCTTCAAATTGCACTAAAAGAATACATAATCATATTTTCAACTCTTTGGACACAGGGATGCAAAGTATGTGGGTTACCTTCGTTAAGTTAGGGGAGAGAAATAGAGAGTGGGAGCACGACTTTATCTAAGTTAGTGAGCCTGCCCTAGTTCTTCTCAGAAATTGTAGCGGATTGGCAGCGCTTTTGCTAGTTCATCTCGGAACTCATCCTCATCGACAGGCAGTCCGGTAACTTGATGAGGGCGTAGTTGCTATGTAAGGAACTAAGGTAGGGCTTGTAGTGCTGGTAGCACCAACTTAAACACATTCCTATCACTAATTAAAGCTTGGCAATCATGAACCCAACTTGCAACGATGAATCCTGACCTTTTAAACACGTTCCTATCACTAATTAAAGCTTGGCAACCATGAACCCAACTTGCAACCATGAATCCTGACTCTTTAAACACGTTCCTATCACTAATTAAAGCTTGGCAACCATGAACCCAACTTGCAACGATGAATCCTGACTCTTTAAAAAGTGCATGGAAGTAATGTGTGTAGGTCACCTTATGTATGTGTGGGGCATAACCTAGACTTTAGGGACCTGGCATTTGTCTGGTAACCTAGTCTATGTGTTTGGTGCTGTGTGAGAGCCGGACATGTTGTCTCCACTAGTACAGTCCGTGCAGGTGGATGAGTGTTCATGTGCATAGTTTCAGGAGATGGGGCCTTTTCACCGACCAGGCTAGACTTAATTTAAAATAAAATTTCTTTTATTGGATATAGTTATTTATCTGTTATTTAAAACTAGCTGTCTAGTTTGATCTATTATGTGAATCTGTTTCAAGCTACAGTACGGGTCAAAAGAAAGTTCCCATAGCAGATCACTATTTCTTTAATTCTCCCCTCCCCCCCCCCCCCCCCTTCCCTTCACTCCTCTTTATTGCTGTTTTTGTCCTAAAGGATTGGTGTGTGTGTGTGTGTGTGTGTGTGTGTGTGTGTACATTGGGCCATCACCTTGTCGTGGTGGAGGGACTTGAGTGTACCAATGAACCTCGGAGCTATGTTACCTTGGAATCTAGTATTCCTTTGTAGGGTCACCCATGGTGAACAGGTCTGAGGGGAGGTTCCAGACTAAGCATGGTCCAACCAAGCACACTGGAGTAGGTGGGTACAAGACCAGGGCATTGCCTCATGGTGCCACATGGACCCAATTCCAGTCTGTTCCAGCTACGGAGGGTTTGCATCCATCCTAGCTTTTCCATCTGCACGAGAAGTGGTGCAGTCTATCCTGCAGCTCAGTGCTGGTTGCTGGCTGACCAGATATTGGTATAAAATCCATTATGATCTTGAGCTTGTGCCAGTGATGTGCTGTGAGTATGGCTGTCCTGCTCCCCCCTATCTTGGGAGGCCAGGTGACCAATCATTCGCAGTGGAAGTCAAGTCAAGTCAAGTGTGTACATGTGTGTGTAAGTATGTGAGTGTGTTTGTAAGGTACCATAACACAATCAGGTCATATACATATCACTTCACTAGCATCATCACTGCAAGTTATGTACATACCTTCAAGGACATGGTTGGCTGGTTTGTTGTTAGTAGTGTGGTTAATTTGGTTGGAGATAATATGTTGTGGTTGTGCTACATATTGATGAGACAGTAGTAGGAGTAGGACTACCCAAACACTAGAACACCACAGAAGTATTTAATTCCTGTTATTTAATTCCTGTTATTTTTCCTCTTCTGAGGTGTGTACATGCATGTGTTTGTGTGTGCATATGATGAATGTCATAATCTAAACTATATCTGTGTGTGTGTGTGTGTGTGTGTGTGTGTGTTCAGTTGTTTGGCTGGAACAAGGATAATGTCATAGCAACTGGCTCCTCAGATGGGATAGTCAAGTGAGTTTGGGGTTCCTTATCTATCATCCTTTTTTCTGACCTTCTTTTCTTTTCTTTTCTTTTTTTCTCTTTTTTTTTCCTTCTTCCCTGCCTGCCTATATTGAACTATGGTGTGGACAAAGTGGAACAAAAGGGTTACCATTAACACACTGCTGACTCAAAATTAGAACGTGGAGTCTAGTTTTGGCCCAGCTCACAGTCATTCATTCAATTGCTCTCTCAACAACTAATTTTAACAATGAGATGTGAATTTTTAAGGGGGGGAGGAAGAGAGAGGGGTTGCAGAGGAGAAGGCTTATTTTTGCCATAATCACTAGAATAGTCCAGCCATTTTAAGGATGGACCCAAAACTAATAGCAAGAAAGTACTTCTCAGCAGTTTTCTCTTTAAAAAAAAATGAGCTTGTTAACGTACTGCAAGTCCTAAGAAATCAAACTAGGGGAACACCCTGAAATTGACTCTCGTTGTTAAAACAATATTTGCATCAAAATAATAGAAGATAAAGATAGGTCACTGGGAAGAATAATTTACGCATCACGTTTCTTGGCCTTACATTATTACTGATTTTGGATTTTGCTGCTCGTATAATGAAGCCATTGGAAAAGGAAGGGGTAGGATGCAAATACTATTTGGGTACCCTTTATCTCCTGAAAGAGACATTGATAGTTATGATGTATCGTTGCTTTAAACATAGGGAGCCAGTATGCTGTGCTGTGCTGTGGTGGTGTTACCCCAGGTCTGATGTCACACCTGTCTTTGAAATGAGACAGCTCTGGTCCATGATGACATTTTTGAGGAAATGGTGAGAGATTTTTTTAAACTAACTATTTGATTTGACCCAATCCTCCCTCGCACACACATGCACCAACACACATTCACATACATGCACAAGATCCCTGATGATGTCATTTAAATTTAAAAATTTTAATATTTGTTTTCCCCGTTTATGTTCTACTTGCAGGATGTGCTCTATGGAGAAAAGGCATCAGTGAAGAAGATAATTGACTTCTAAATTAACTACCACACAATTTTGATATTGTTATATTTATCTTATATACTGTTGACTTATTTAATTTTATACAGAGACTGATTTTATTATAAGAAATGTTATTTAAAATTGCATATTAAAGAAATGAGTAAATAAAGGATAATGGTAAATTTATTTATTAAATATGATGAATAAGTTTGTTGCCTGTACTGCCTAAAATTGCTGCCGTATTTCCCGTTGTACCACTACTGACAGCCGCTGAAGGAGGAACTGTGTAGAGCGGGGGTCTCCCGTGGCCAAGTGGTCTGCCTAACTTCAGAAAAGATAGGGTAGAGGGCCCTATAGCGCCTGAGGTCTCTTATGGCGACAGGCTGTATAATAAACTGAGGTGCCAGATGTGCATACTTGGCAGACTTCCTGGATGCAACACCTCCAGCCTCCAAGGTGGCCCGACTTTCATATGAGGAAGCAAAAGTATCAGGACATGTTGCATCCCAGACCAGAGGATGATGACCTGAACTCCAAGGTACTAGCTAGGGTCATGCCATCTGGTCTTTGGCCATCTGAGCATGAAAGGCCAGGGGGTTCGAGCCTCGAAGGGATCCCAGCTGTGGAAAGCGAACGCTTTATGATATCATTAAGGGATGCATGTCGAGAATGCCTTCCCTCGCTTTTCCGGCAACACAGTCCATGAAGGCCGAGTGAGGAGACCTCAGCACCGCAGAACTGGCAATACACTCCCAATTTAGATATGCGATCGAATGGTTTAATATTGGTACACATAAAATTCTGCGGCATATTATAAACAGAATAAAAATGAATCCCTATTTTGATGCACTGGCCTTCTGAATGGTAAATCTTCCATTGAGAGACCAACTCATTGATTATGAAGTATCTTGGACAGAGTGGTTTGTTTGTACGATAAGGTGTTTGGTATTCGTTTTGTTTTGTTTGTTTGTTTTTATAGTAATGCATTAAACTATCCGACTGATTCACATACATTACAGTGATAAAGTGGCTAACAGCACCAAACAGCATTTTTCTAATCTTACGATGATGGATCTTTTAAGCCTAGTACATACATAAAATTGTTGTACATTGTCATGAATAAGAAGACCTCACATGCCATGAATTGCTAACAATAGACATAATCACTCACTGCACAATTTGTGACACTCTCTCCTGTGAACTACTGTAGTCTGTCAAGCTTGTAGCAAACTGTTTTGACTACTTATTACATAATGATTATTATTTTTATTAACAATAAAGCATAGGGAGCCCAAGCCATTGACAGAGTTAATTATCGTTATAAGTACCATTGCATTCAATTGTATCATCATCAAACTCTTTATCCCAATTATTAGTCTTGTGTATTATAACCAGACTATCCTTTCCCTCTTTTTCATCCCACTTGGGCCATTTCAATATGCAACATCAATATACCTAACACAGCAACAATAATAAAGCCAGATGTAATGAGGATTTGTACTTTGCAGCACTGAATTCGAAAGGATATGTAATTTCATTTATCCGATGTGTAATTAGTTGTGATTGTACTTACAAATTTATATTACAAGTAAACTACTGACCAGAACGTACTGTAAACATTGATTGAATGTTTTTGTTGGCAAAATTGCAAGTTATAATATACTTGCTTAGTTTGGATGATATTCAATTTAGAAAGCTTGGTAATTGGAGCTTTATTCAAAATAGATGAACAGAAAGTTAGCTGTAGTAGGTAAGCCCAGCCTATTATGTGAGCCTTTATAATAAAAGTACATTTTGTGCATTCTTCAGTCTTAGAATTACTCCATACACTGTAATTAATATCTGCAGCAATTTGATTTTATTATCATAAATACCATTGTATTGTTGTTGTTTTTCTTTTTTTCTTTTATTTTGTACCCAATGATTCATACAGCTTTACTGTGTACATATATATCGGCTATTAAAAATGAATGATAACGTTTGAAAATAATAAATTATTTTACATAAAAACTAGAATGATTCTTTAAAAAAAGCTCGGCATAGACAGTTCAGAAGTGAATGGAAAAGTACGTAGTGGAATCTGTGAATTTCTGTAATCACTGATGACTTCAGGCAAGACAACTTCAGAGTGGACTGCACTACATAACATAAAACATATAACGTCGGTAAAATTTAATACATAGCTAACAGTTAGATGTATAATATTTATTGCACCCAGAACATTTTTGCTTGAATATTTCTGCAATATCCCAATATTAAACAATTGCCATTAAATGCTTTACTACATTACTGTACATATGTACATAGTGTGTGAAGTCAATGAATTTTAAATATAACCAGTTATAAATAAACACATTACTATTAGTTGCATGAATGGAATATTTACTTGTATGCTATATTTTCACGAGGCAATGGTGAGTGCAATACAGCTAGCGAGTGAAATGTCAGGCAGTATTTCATGACTAAGGAGTGAAATAAGTATATTAGAATGTTTGAAGAACGTAACAACAAGAGTATACTGCATAAATCTGTAAAATCCTATGTGATCAGGTATTGTAGACATAATTATTATATTTAGAGATAATCGCTGACCAAAAAACACAAAAAAGTTAAAAAACCAAATGTTTCAGAGCCTTCATCAGTGGTAATGATTCAAAAATAAAATAAATAGTTACTATGACAGGTGAAAGGGTGGTACATGTTAAAGCACTTGGTTGGTAACCATGAGTCCTGAGGGTTAGCCTTTCTTTTCAATTCATTGACTTCACTTATACTGCCTTTCTTTTCCAAGCACGCTTCCCACTTGAAACATTGCAATAGCCTACGGACAAGTTTATAAAACATATCCATATTGAAATATCAGAAAAGCTACACACAATAGCTATGGGAGAATATCATGATCCGTATCAAGCATTTAACATACATACACACACACACACACACATTATATATAATACTTATAGCACGAGTCTGAGAGTGTGATAAGTGATTTATTGCTGCTTTGATATTTTTTCTCAACTGGTTACAATACAATTTTCTTTGAATTTACTCGCTACGCGCATGCTACTTCGAGAGTTCAATAACAAGCGTACAACTCGCATGATGTGGAAATATTTAAGAAAAAAATAAGGCTGCAATATATATATACAATTCCGTAATGTGATGTTTCACCTTAAATCATGTCCAATGCTGTTTGTGGCTGGAGGAGGGAGGGAGGGAAGGGGATGGAAGGTAATGATTAGGGTGCATATATCGACAACGGCTGAAGCAACAGCTTTAAAATTCAGAGAGCTCATTGTACTGATGAAGACGAATGTGTAAGTGCACAAAATTTGTTTTGATAGGGCCCGCGTCGTGCCCAATTTTCCTGTAGACGGTCACATTTAATGAGTTGTCACGCATTCAGCTGCTGCGGTCACTTAGCAGGATTTCATACAAGTTTTTTTTATCATTTGGTGCGTGTTTGTGTGTGTGTTTGTGTATGTGTTTTTGTGTGTGTGTGGGGGGGGGGGGGGACCTCCCTCTCCCCCATGTATGAAACGAAATCACACATAACATACACTTACTAGCAGAATTTCTTTTTTACCAGCAGAATTAAGTAAAGCGACAGTAAAAATTTCTCCTACCTACACAACTTCTCCCATCCAGTACAAAATGTCTAAGCTGTAAAAATGTCCACGGGCATGTAAGGAGGCACAAACTTTTTCATGGTGTTTGTTTCAAACTCCATTATGTCTATTCGACTTGTACAAGCGAGATGCATAAATTAGTAATAGAATAATTTTGGTGTTCGGGAAAGGGGCATATCGAGGGTGGCTAGCATAGCTATTCAAACACAAGATAGGGTTTCCCAGCTGTAAGTTTCTAATTGAAGCTCGCCATGAACATACAATTGAACCCTTCTATGGTCCCACCATGGTGCCATGGGACAATTGACGACATTACTGGACAACACTCATGTAACACAGAAAAATAAGCTCCAACTTGATAATCAGCTGCATTGTACGCGGAAGTTGATTGATAGAACAGAACTTGACACAGCTAATTAAGACTGTTCCGGACAGCACCCATAAGCAGCACGTATAGGCCACAGCATCAAAGTAATCCTATCTGGGCTCTGTCATCTATCACTGAAGACAGAGAGATCTATGCTCAAGAGTGGTAGATGATGTGATTGAGGAATGTATCATGGAAAAAGAAACCAACAACAAACATACTAGCAAAAATATTTGTAACGATGTGCCAACCAATTCTAAATAATGCCACCAAGGTGCACGTGGATATGTAAAGCATGTGCAACTGACAGTCCAATTATGTAGAACTAGAATACCATATGTGCAAAGCTAACTTGGATAGTAAATATACACTTTGTCGTTGAGTACAAGAACTCTAAAAAAAAAAAACACAAAAAATAACACTAAACAACTACAACAACAACAAAAAAAAAACACGCTAGGAGGCATAGCTGAGATCAGCTAAATATGTACATATGTGGATCCGAGTAGCCTTGCTGAAGCATACTGTGCTATTCAAAAGAATTGTCAGCTCATTCTTTTACACTCCTATATTAATTTAATAACACATAAAAGTACCATCTTATCTCTATGTGTTATTTCTGGCTTAAACAAACAAACCATAATCACACTTACGAAAACAAATATCTATACACTCAAAATGAAGCACACCACTGAACCACACCGACACACTACGTGCAAATGTGTGGCAGTATGTTAGCAAGTGGCAAGTAGAGCTCAATCAAGATAAACTTCAAGAATGTACACATGTAGTGAGGATTTTTTGTGACAAATGTGGAGAACATACATAGCAAGACATGATCAAAACTATTCAACCCTTTCATTCCGGGATTAGCATTGACGATTTAAAAAAAAAAATTGTTACAGTGAGCTAGAACCTCAAAATTCAGATTATAGGTGCCCAAGGCATTACAGAAGCTTCGAAAATAGTTTTCACCAAAAAAATTTTTTTAAAAGTGCTTTTCGAGTTACCTGAAATCAACGACCTCACGGTAAAAATTAAGTTCGGAACGAAAGGGTTGCAAGGCATTTAGCAATATATCCTGACACAACTAGACATATGTATGTACTATTGGCAATACTGCTGGATAGACAGCAATTATATAGTGCAACTACTGGTTCTTGATGTACACCTCATGCCAATTTATAAATGAGCAAGATCAACATGAGGAGACCAATATGGTTGCCCATAAACTTACTTCAATGTGCTGTTCTTGCTCATCTGCCAGATGGACCACAGCAATCCTAGTACACAAATAAAATAAAGTACCAATGAAAAAAGTTAGTGATCATGGCATTACCTGAATAATTTATGTACAAAATTCAAGAATGGACAAAATTTACATTAAAAAAAAAACTATACTACATATGTATGTATACTGCATATTAGGCCTCATGGAAAAAATTAGACTGAGGGAGAATGCATCTTTAATGCTTTACAACCAAGGTATTCATACAGAGGGATAGTGTCATCATGTTAGGCAATTTAGCCGATATACTGGTAGCCGATATTTTCAGGTAGATACGGACAATCAATATGATGTGAATTAGTCAAACCATGACATAAAATAATTATTGTTGAGGACCGAAACTTGAGGAATACGGGGCAGTCATCAGACAATACGCCCGGAAGTTGCCATGGTTAAACAATTTCATGTACTATGAGGGGGGGTGGGTGGGATCCCACCCAAGCCAACGTTACCCCCTCCCCCCAAACTGAAGTGCTCTCTAATAGAATTAGTAAAAGTGTCCTCCTCCAAAGCCCAAGATCTCCCCTCCCTAAAAATCTTTTTGAACGAATCCTGTATGAATCCCTTTCTAAGTAACACAAATACGTGTAGTTCAATAGGAACTGTTTGAATTCTTGAAATGATAAAACATGTGGTAATATTCCGCAGTACACAGGGATCAAGTTTGTGGTGGGTTATTGCACCCCCTTGAGCAAATTTTTTACGGTTATTGCGTCTCCGTAAGGCACACAACAAAAAGTTTAATATCGGACACCATAGAATATCACTTGTTGTTTGGCACATTAGCACTCACATGTCACGTCACTTGTAATGACCAAAAAGTGTTGGTTAAGTAGCGGCATAACACACTTTTTGAACTGCGTGGCAAAAACATTGTTTCTAAGGACGACGCACGTGGTACAAGATAGATACGGAATAGAAAAGCCTGTCAGGTAACTCACTCGTTTCCGGTTATAACCAAAAAACACAGCGCATAAGCCCACACTTTTCTATTGCGTATTTTATAATCATACTGGCACTCGTGCATATGGTCCAAATAATTTGTGATATTCTGCAGTTACCCAATGATTATATTGAACTAGCTAATGGTAATAGATTATTGTACTCTAGTTATAGCCCAGCAGTAGTACCTTGGAAGAATTAGTTCACTGTCTTCAGCAGTCATTCCTCCTTTTCAACTGTGAATAAGCACCATCTACTTCATCATTGGCATTGGCCTCTGCAATGAAGCTATTACCACTCTAGAAGTGCCACGCTGCATTAATATATAATATATTCCCTCATAGCACTATAACAAAACAATAAGAACAGCAGAGAAATATATCCATTGCCTGGGAGAGAACTATTGGTGAATAACATTTGTAATTTATGGTTGCTTCAGAGTTGGGGTTGATTATGATTACAATCGTAATCGATAAGTTATTGCATAATCGTAATCATAATCAAAATCATGTGGCAAATTGTGGGTGTAATCATCGCAATCAAACCCCATTACTGGAATATTAGCAGTAAAGTAAAACACAGCAAGTGTTAGCTGTAATTAGAATAAACAGAGTTATAGCAGCTGAACTTAAGACCACTAATATACGTAGCCTGCAACTACCTCCATTCTCCAGTATCTACACTGGGAAAATATTTAGACCAGAAAGATGACGTCTATCAAACGAACTGTTTGAAAAAACTTTTTTTTTTCTGACAAATAATCATAATTATATATAATCATAATCAACGTTTCACAATCATACTGTAATCATAATAATTATGTTACCATAACCAACCCCCAAGTGTGGTTGTTACAAAGGTAAAATTATATTTCATTTAATTACGCCAGTGTTAATCTTTCTGGTCTAAATATAGGGGGAAACCCTGATCTGAAACATGCACTGGCCTTACAGTTACTGACTGTGCTCCTTTTAACGACGCACCATACTCGTATGAAAGTCACCACATGAAAAATGTGATTATTGCCATTATTTATGCGACATAACCTAATCTAAAATGGCATGGGCGTGGTTTTGCTGCCTCTTGCTAGTTTTTAGCACTTTGCTAGCTCTTTTTTTGCTAGCTTGTAGCACTTGTTTGGAGGGAGCGACATGAATGTGCTGAACCACACACAGTGCAGGGTTTCATCCAGGAGGGGGAGAGAAAAGGGGGGTATCCCCCCCACTTATTTTACCTACTCAGAATTAAATTGTTTACAGCACAGCATCAAAATTACCTTGGTCAAGTGCTGGCCCTTCTATAGCTATAGCCATTAGTTTTGATAGTGAAGAAAATTGAAGCCTATTTTGAAAACGATTCTGATTTCTACTGTCGCTATGATTTGGATAGCAAAAAGTATTACCAGTACTTAAAATTATTACTTACTCCACTTTAATTTCGACCCCCCCCCCAAGACAAAAAATTTCTGGATGAAACCCTGCAGTGTACTGCAAATCCTCCAAGAAAACTCTCCTACCATGGCAGATTCATAGTGTCTGCTCCAAAATTGGAATAATGGATAATGAACCCCGCCCGCGGGTGCTAGCTTATTAAGGTTGTAACTTACAATAATGTTTGTATGAATACAACAGTAGGCAGAAAAGTGATTCACACATTCGTCTATCCCGAGGTCTATCCCCACAAGTTTATTTGAGCACTACTATACACGTCTACATTTTCAAGACTGATCTTCATAAAATCGGTAAAGGGTAGATTGAATTACATATTTCTTAATAGGGTAAAAGGTTTCTGACGTTATCACGTGAGAAAGCGCACTTGCTATATAATACTGTGCGTGTACGTAAGGAATTTGGCGGTTCATTTGATCTAAAAACTACATTCACATTCAAAATGTGCCAATTGGTACCGTAACCACGAAATGCTGCAAGTAAGTGAGGTGGGGAAAGGAGAAGCCATTGTTTTATAGGTGTAGCTAAACTAGTGGCAGGCATTGGACGGCATAAATATTAATTTATAGGGAAGGGGTGGGGGTAGGGCTAGGTATAAGAAATACAGTATTTCTGCCAGCAGCTAGCAGCTGTGTTTAATTGATATAGCAGACAAGAATTTTAATGTTGATATGAAACCCATTGTGTAGGAGTTATGTATAGACCCTTTACCTAACTTTTTGAGACCCAAGGTACGTGAACTATAGTCTGGTGTTGCCGACCCTTACCTTTTTAAATATTGTGCCTGGGTGGAGGAAAGGGTCTGGGGGCTCAAGTACCAATGATCAGATTCTGTGGTGCTAACCACCAATTTAAAACATTCACCACAGTGGTTGTATACTTCGTCTCAATAACGGTTGAAGAGATTTCACCATAACTTACCAGCCAGATAGTTTGATAAAAGTAACCTGAAGCTGTACAACGGTAGTGACAGTCAATTGCTGAATTGCTAAAGGTTTGGGGTATAGCCATTTCTAGAGCTGGTACGTATGAAGTTGTCCACAGACCCTGATAATCCAATTGTCTATACATTATATGTATGTGTTAGTATTTTGCTGTATGCCAAACTGAACTCACCCCCAGAACAGGTCCCTTGACAGATTCATTGATAAACAGTGTATCTTTTTTTTTTTTTGTTTCATAGAGACTAGGTTAATTCAACTAGACCCTGTGTACAAGGGTAAATTCTTACCATGCAATACAAGCGCCTTCTGATATCAAGTTTCTTGAATAATAGACCGCAAGACTACCAGAGTGTAGTCCCCAGACCCTTTCCTCCTCCCCCGCACCATATTAAAAGTAGGTAAAGTGTCGGCAACACCAGACTAGGTGAACTAACACAATATCAGAGTTCCAAGCAATCTGTACTACATAGCACAAATTAGAAACTAAAATAATATCATTTGCAGCACTGTGCCGGTCTCACAAAAAAGGTGAATGGTCTCGATATTAGACTAACTCAATTTGGAATTGTAAAATTCTATATTCTATGAAGCAGTTGTAAGTAGCAGCAATTTTGACCAGTAATTGTAAAAGATTTGCAAGTTATTCTTTTTTATTTGCAGTTGTGAGGTTATTCAGTACTTTTTTCTCTAATGAAATAATATTGATTAAGAAATATTGGTATACCATTGGGAGTTGTTGTGTGTTTTAAAATTTGTAGGGTATTTATATGAGCAGTGGAGGTAATGTGACTTTGCTGAAATTGGTATTTCCCTGCAAGAAGTGATGTGGCATCCCTTATTTTTTAGCCCCTCCCTCTTTCTCCAATAATTTTATTGTACTGAATAAATAGTATTATTTAGTTTTGTTTCCGTTAGAGGAATATTTCTCCACCTGTTGTGCTGAGCTAGAAATACCTCTTTTAGTAGAGGGTTAAGCATATGTATAACAATTTGTATGTAGGGTGATGTTAAAGAAGTAAAGTATTGAAAACTCTTATTTGTGATGAAGATTAGGTAAGGGGTTTCATACTTACAACAGGAATAATAATGAGTCCTATAAAATTTGATATAGGATTTAAGCAACTTTAATTGAGCTTTTTTGGGGCCTACCATGGAAACAGTAAAAGGTTTATTGTGCTTAGGGTAAAGGGTGTGTAATGGATTTCATGTTGGTAATTTGGTAAAGGGTTAATGAAATGGGTTGGCAGAGATGAGATTCTGAGTTATTTTCTTGCTGAACTTATTGGTGTTTACTTTAAGAGAGAGAGTTTTGAGTGCTTTAAGTTTACAAATCCACTGAGTCTGTAGTACTATTTTAACTGTTATTTTATTATCATGAACCTTTTAAAAGTCATGTGTAACTTGTGCATGTCAGTCTGGAACAGAGGGGGGTCCATAACAAACTACAAGTCATTTTAATAGACTCACTATATTGATGTCCCCTTACCACAAATCACACAAGCTTGTGTCTGGTTGATGGTGTCCATTACTCAGAACACAGAGAGGCTCGAGTATACTGCTAATCATTTTCTAGAATGAACCCTTTACCTATTTATCCTAATGCCATTAATGTCCTCGCTGTACATGCATAATCTAGGGGTTCCTTTAATGCTGCAAATAACGGACCAGAGTCTATCTGATGTTATACCCTTTCACCATGAATTTGAAAGGACATTTATAATTTTGGCCTGACATGTACTTATGAAAGTACATACCACAATAGCTAGTGCCAAAATTTATCTGACATGATCTTCCAATTTGAATTTGATCAGGTACTTAAGAATTAGACCGAAATTTGATGTCAAAGGGTTTCTGTTCCCATAGTATACATAACCTTTCATTTTTGTTGGACAATGATAATAGTTAATATTAATTTAGTAACCATTTTCATGTGTGTATGCAGGTAAAAGGTTTTGTATCAAGGCGTAATCTATACACAAGCTTCAAAGGACTTGCTAAGTAAGTTTTATATAAGTGTAATAGGGAATGTAAATTCACTCCATAAATGTCTGGAAATGCCAGAAATTGTCCGACCCATCCCATTGTCCCCGGGACCTTGGGGTTCCATGGGATGTCCATCTATTCCACCTATACATACATGTGTGTCTGGGATGGGAAAGACAGTGGGACAGACATGTATCTATAGGTGGGATAGGAGTGAATTAAATTTGCAATATCAAAAAGTACTATCTGTATTGAGGTAAAGGGTTCCCTTGCTTCACACTGTAACTCAGGATTGGTTTACCACGTCCATTCCTTAAGTTTACCAAGTGGGGCTTATGTTTTAAGTGTTCTGAGGCAAAATCGTGAGGCAAAATCGTGTTCTTCAACCCTTTTACTGGCAGGTGACTGACCACCAATTCGGTAAAGAATGGACACATATTTTTAAAAACTTTTTTCCAGTGAAGATTTATACCAATACAAACAATTCCGAAGCTAACTGAGCTATTTAGAAAATGCCTGCAATAGCTCCAGACTGCTGTTTGAAAAAAATGTTAGGAAAATATTTGGTACTTACGCCTTTTTTTTATTTTATGAAGTACTACTTCATGTCAGAGAAACTGTATTAAAAACAACAACAACTGTGTCTCCATTCTAGTGAATAATCGTAATTGTCAAGCGAACCACGGCGCCATGTGGCATTTAAAACTGAGGTGGTAGTGGACGTTATATTCCCATTTAGGTACTGCCATATAGAGTGATAGTGAAAATAGAAGTAAATATAATACAATATTATATAAGAGGCTTTATTTTTTTATTTTTTTGTGGGCTGCACAGTTAGTTGACGTAGACATGTTGCCTGTGGTAATATTTTGTAATAATTTATCAAATATGGAAGTTAATGTGTTCAATGTTCTTTGTGTTTAGATGAAGCTGAGTGAATAGAGATTGTCTAAGGTGTGTCTGTGATGGATGATTGAAGAACTCTACATCACTGAGGGAGTGAACTGTCATCATTGGACCTGAACATACAAACATACAATTTTTGTGTCATCTCATACTCGTATTGTATGTGAAATAATATTTACTGTATTATACCTGAATATAATCACATGGCGTTGCAGTACACTTTATATTGGCGAAGAATTACACCCGATAGGGTGTGTTTTAGTGTTCATATACACTGTAGGAGTGTAGTGTAACACTCCTATGAGTGTGATAGGAGTGTAATGGTACACCCTATTTGGTATACTAGGAGGGTGTTTGAAGGGTGTAACGGGACACTAATTTGGGGGTGTGTCAATACACCCCATGGGGTGTAGTACAGACAGTGTAGTTGGAACACCAAAAGAGGTGTAATGTAACACCTCGTTTTTTACAGTGTGCAAATAAAGAAAGTAGTAGAATCGTGCTTAGCAACCAACCGGTAAAAATGGCGTGGGCGGTGTGCGGCCACCCTTAAGGGTGCAGTACCACTTGAAACCGCAGACGGAGGAGTTATGCTATGTATTTATTTCTCGTTGTCTGTTCAATGTATGCTTACTTTGTTGTTCCAGTTGAAACAGACACCAACAGACAGCTCTTATAAACCAAGTTTCAAGAAAAAAGACCGACCAGGAACGGAGAAACAACGGTACAAACCTTACGGCTATTCAGAGAAATAAAGGGGCGACCGTTGCAGTTACGAAGTCGATTTTTTTTTCCAGCGGTAGCCTAGGGCTTCCCCACAACATTACAACGCCGTATTTTTGATATTAGTATTTGTTTTCCATTTTTAAAAATATTTTTATATTATTTTTTTGTATCCTATTTAAAAGAAAAAAACTCGTTGTAATGTTTTTTTAAATGTGGCTTGTACCCCGTGTACAAAATATGAGTTCATTCTGGCCATCCAGTACTTCTGAATATCGATTTTTAGGTACGAAAGCTAACTATTGATTCATATTCATTTGATTCTTCAACTCCGCCCCCCAACTCTGAGCGCGCAATTTATTGTGGGCAAAATTCCGGGTGGTGGCGGCTCTAATTAGAACTGGTAAGCAAACACTAAAGAAGAGTTACTGTGCGAGTGAGGCCCGCGGGGAAGAGTACAAGACTTCTGGAATGTACTGAAGGGTCCTAGACGATGAAGCGGCGGCGTATTAATGGCGCCGGGAGTCACTCGTTTAGAATAGATATATCACGGCTCACAGCTGCGACTTGGAAGGAAGAATCTGCTTTGGTGTCTTTGGAGAGCTTGATAGAAAGTTGGTGTAGCGGGTAGAAGTTAGAGGCAGTTTCAGTGAGTTAACTTCAACTTCTCAGGAATTTTTGGTGCTATTTTTTTTTCTATCCCTGTTACTGTTGTGACGGATGAATAATAAATATATATATGATATTTGCACACCATTAAAAGAAAATGTGAATTATTACTTTTATTTACTAATGTTATTTTCTTTCTACAATAATATATATTTATCAATTAGGCTGTTTATTATCAATTATTATTTTATTGATTTATTTAAAATAAGACCTGAATCAAATTTTAGATCATAGTACTTTGTCTAATCTACCTCAACAGGAGAGAAAGGTGCTGGCATGCTCTTCATAGAAGTAGATGAGCTCCCATTATGAGAAGGCACAACTCCTTGGTTCTAGGGTACAACTGGCAGGTTCACAACAAAAGAGCAGAAGACATGGCTTCCTTGTTTTCCAGAGGAGAGAATAGTAGACCTTCGGCTCTCCTAAGAAGTCATGCCTCCTGAAGGGAAGAATACTACATCCTGGTTATTTAGAAGAGAGGACATGGCACTCCAGAGAGGTCAATGAGAAGGCACAGCTCCTTGGATCTCCTTGATAGTATTGCATACTTCAGAACCTTTGATTTTATTCATTTCATATTGTATTTGATTATGGCCCTGCTACTATTGAGTTATGATTTTATAATATTGTTTAGTAATATTTTTAGAAAGTGAACAAATATTAATTATCTACACTGCTGCTTCTGCCCTACAGTACTGGTAGTCCTTGGAGGTGAAAGCTCTTTGTGGTATATTGTTTGGTACAGTTAATTGGTACTTGTTCAAATTGTGCGCGAGTCGCGTACAATAGTCAGTTCGCAGAGAGTAAATTGGATCGAGTTACGGGCGGGTTTTGTGGTATTCTACTGAATCGCTTAATTACCGCAGGTTCCGGTGGTACTGCACCCTTAACATTGAACTATACCAATTCAGTAAGTTTTGAGTAGAGATCACCCACCAGTTATTGATAGTATTGTTCGTGTATGCTGTGCCTATGTAATGTACGTGAGTCAGTTGTACCATTCGAATAATTACCAAATATGATTTTCAATTACATTTTTACAACAATAAATAATTTAAAGAATGAAATAAGCATAGTTAAATTCTGGATGAGTCAGCTTTAATATGATGGATCATACAATGTTGAAAGGTTGAAAGTAGCTTCGGGTATTGAGGAAGTGTTAATTTAGGAACATAATTATTGGAATAATCAGGAATTAATTGACAATATAGCAGGTTTTATCCCACTTTCACTTAGCATTTTTAACATGCTTTTTTCTTCTTCCTTACAGGAAAGAGGCTTATTGACAACCAATTCAGATGTTTCTTTACAGGAATTTGAGGAGAGTTTGATGAGCTATTTTCAATTAGGTTATCAAGCTTTCTCTTCTTACTTTTGGCTGAAGTAAAATCAATACTTTTAATGGGTAAGTATTCCATATATTTCCTACACTTAGGCATGACCCATACACACTTACGCTGGGTGCAAGTTTCACTGCCATGTATTCGGTACAATGTTTCTACGTGGAAGAGTATGGCGGCCACATGCGTACAGGTTTCTCCAAGGCCTACCATGTGTCTCCTTTCTCTTCAGTGATAATCCAAGAGCTTCAAACAGTAGAATTAAATTTCTGTGATTGACGAACCTATTATAAATTAAATTAAATATTGCAGTAAATTAATGAATAGAAGTTACCTAATTGTACTTACACGACCCATTGTCAGATATTTTCCTCCTTTTTTCCAAACTTTTCCATCTTTTATCCAACCCACAAACAAACTGGTTGTAGGATTCCAGTGACTTGTGAGCTTTGAATTGCTTGGCAGTAATAAAGCTGGTTTGCAAAACTAAATAAGAAACCAAATCACTGGCTTCCACTGGTGGCACTTCATCTGTGCATTCTCCTAAAGGACCTTCAAATGGATCTATTCCCCCTATTGTGTCAATCTTATCCAACGCCTCAATAGGGAGCTGTTCAGCGTAAGTGGATAGCTTTTGCATGGCTTCTTCTGACCGAACTCATCCACAGGACTATGTCGGTTGTACACCAGAACTTCCGCTAACGGCGAACATTACCCAATTATGTAATCATTTATCATGTGATGAAAAAGCTCTATAACCTAAGTCTTGCCCACTGAGGCTCAAACAAAGTCTCATAAGAATAAGTAGTAACTGCTGGAATTTAGTGAGTGATGAGCGGTCCTTGAGGTAAGGCTCAACATACGTAAATAATACCAAAAACACTTTTATTGACCCAAGCCCAGTATAATATAATACTTTCCCATCATCATCCTTTAAAAACTCTTCTGTCAGTAAAAGGGACCGACAGTCTTAAGATAATTAACCATTTCGTTCCTGAATTGTTTGGACGCGCGCGGAAAAATCTAATCTTCCACCGCGGGATAGAGCAATACCGTTTTATTTTTTTAACTCGATGCTGGCTGGGAAAACCCCATAGCAACCATATATCACTAAATAGACCAAGATTTTGGGATTCCCCTCATTTTTTGATTGAGAAAATTGAATAATATTTAGGCCCTCTACTAATGCTTTAAAAAAAAAAAAATTTCCCAAAAATTTCCACTTTTCCCATCAATAAATATAAAATAAAAAATAGAAATAATAATTGTTTGATGTATTTTATACTAATATTATATTAGTTCAACAATAAAATATGTTGTTTGTTGTGTTTGGTGCTGATTGTGATCATGTAGAAGACATCTATGAGTCGACAAGGAACATATGCCATCCGAGGTCGAGCTCCACTACAAAACAATTTCATATACACAAAAACACAAACAACTAAGATATTTGTAATACAAACAACAAATTATTCATGATCCTATATAATTGCAACTTTATGATGTATTGTATGCGGTTTCATACAGGATTTTTGTTTGGGGGGAGGGGGGTGGGGCTCCGAGTGTACTTCGCCAGGTCCGGCATCTTCTCCTTCATCACTGGAAGACTCTGCTCCTGTTGCCTCATCTGCGTCCTCTTCACAATCGGGTCGGTGACTGCATACACATCTGGTCCCAGTTGAACAGGCGATTTTATAAAAATAGGAGAAGACGGTAAGTCAAACCGCAAAGTCTTGGTCGGCAAAGAAACGGTTGTTTCAATGTGTTATGGAAGGCTACTAGGCTCAAGCAATTTTTCGCTGCTTCTACAAAGCTCTGGAGATGACAGGATCCATAAATGAAGCTGCTGTGAAGAAGGTAACTTTTTTTTAAATTCACGGAGAACCGTTGTTGTTGTTGTTTTTTTGCCGAAGAAGAAATAAACACAAGTGCTGTGAGGTATCCGGAACGAAAGGATTAATCACTTTCATTTTCCGAGTGTTCTTATGCTGTAGTTGACACACTTGCTCTTCTAATCCCTTCATTTTCTTTGCCACATTGTCTAAATCTTGAGCTGATACTTCGGTTTGTGCTTCAATCCCCGGGCCTTTTCTTGTGATGGCTCTTTATCCTCAGTCTCTACTGATGTATTACAATACGAAACTTGGTGGGTCTCTGAACGCCTTCTCTTTCGCGTTGATCTATCTTTAGCTCTAAAATACCTGGAAATTGAGAGGAGCTCAAGCACAACAGCTCAGTTCTGAGAGGCAACAAAAATGGATACCAATAATCAATAGAAAATACGTTACACCAGAAAGATATCCTAATGTTAGAATTTGCTCACAACATTTTGTTTCTGGCTCTCCTGCTCCATTATTTGACAAAGCTATTCCTGACTGGGCTCCTACATTGAATCTGAGCTACAATACTGATGAGTGTGCTGGCGGAGTAGCCTGATGATCTTTTCTAATTTGGCGTAGATGTACTTGAGTAGGGTGTATTTCAGATGCTCATAGCCTAGGTAAGTTGAATATAATTAGTTGAAGGCAGATTTACTCGGCGTGGGTGTTGACTTCACGGAGTCCTTAGTTCTCAACACCTTAGGAGGTAGTTACCCAGCACCTTCTGTAGCTCCTCAGCCCAGTCTCTCTTGCTCTGAAGGGAGGGAGCTGCCCAAAAGAGCACGCTGCAGGTCACAGAGCTGCTGAAGATCTTTAGCCCAAAGGCGTTGAGCAGCGTGGTGGATGTAGCATTGGGGAGCTGGGGCTTAAGTACTCTGGTGATCACAATGTATAATCTGCACTACAGATGTTAGGTACAATCATTAGCTTTCTCCTACAACAAAAGGTAATAGTTATTTATTGCTACTTAACTCTTTTATCACTTACATTTTTTATGGCTCTACAACTATCACAGGGGGGGTTCTGACCAAACACAAGCTTTTAAAGCTAGACTAAAACCAAAGACTCCTCCCTAATCCCATGGTAGCTGCTATAGCACAGAGAACTGCCCCAGGGAGCCAGCCCAGGTGGCACAGGCTGCAGACTAAAACCAAAGACTCCTCCCTAATTTCATAACAGCTCTTGTGGCACAGAAAACAATGGCTGCTTTCCTCCCCCAAGACTCCTCCCTAATTTCATAACAGCTCTCTTGTGACACAGAAAACACAGGCTACTTTCCTTCCCCACCCCCAAGACTAAAATCAAAGACTTCCTCCCTATTCAAAGAACTGTAAGTGCATGGTAAAATCTAGCTCTTTTATTTTCTTTCTTTCACCTTTGAAAAAATGTATTTTTTCAATATAATTTGTTATCCACCACTCCCCTTCCATATCATCCACCACTCCCCCTCCATATCATTCACCACTCCCCCTTCATGTCATCATCCACTCCCCCTTCATGTCATCATCCACTCCCCCTTCATATCCACCACTCCCCCTCCATATCCACCACTCCCCCTCCATATCCACCAACTCCCCCTCCATATCATCCACTACTCCCCTTCCATCATCCACCACTCCCCCTTTCTTGAAATACATTGAACGGGGAATGGGCGGGGTTTAAAACTAGCAGCAACAAAAACCTGGTATTGCTT
>WLWD01005146.1_pt1 | contig 24989 bp, 17 predicted proteins | sample 6712731 | NCBI WGS metagenome assembly WLWD01 (sample SAMN12718690, study PRJNA576275) | sponge metagenome | isolation source: marine sponge | host: Mycale hentscheli | place: New Zealand: South Island, Marlborough, Capsize Point | collected 2014-11-01 | reverse complement strand
AACATGACACTCGGTGTTGGGCTCGAATGCAATGGCTGCTACTTCTTCAGTAATGTCCTCAATACTCTTTGTTGAACAGCACCCATGTCAGATTGTACCTTACCAAATGAGGAGTCTTATTTTATTACAATTCAATAATCCCTCTATATTATGTGTGTCTACAAATTACTTCACAATTATTAATTACAATGATAGTTATCACTTTGTATGAAAAACTTAGCTTAATCATTTATGCATGTATTCAATAGTATTCTAATTTAGGCATACAGAAGAGATATGACTTGTAATGCTTCAGTATTTTATTTTTGTACTCAAAATGAAGGATTCAGCATTCTGACTCTATGTGATTATATTGCCTTATTTTAAGCTAGCTTTATGAAGCTAAGTTCATAACTGACTTCGTAACAGGCAAGTAAGAAGTTAAGACACACTCAGATGCCATTGTTAGTATTATGAAATTGAGAAATAGTCAAGATACTAGATTTGTAGTAAAACTCTTTCCATTTTCTGAAAGAGTATGGGAACAATAGATGGAACCTCACATTATGCCAGCAAAGATGGTGACAATCTTGATATAAGAAGTTGGATCGTCAGTCTAAAAGTACACACATTTACATGCTCATTTACATGCTCACTTAAGTTAAATAAGATAAATATCGGACTCACTTAATTAGCTACATACACATGACAAACATTGATTTTGTCTACAAATGCTTATTTGAACCGTCTGTCCTAGGTGGTAATTTCCAATATGGAGAATAATAATTAGGAATGGCAATTTCCTGCCACCATGCATATAGAGAATGAGTAATAATCAAGTCATAAAAGTTTACTGACATAAGGGTTTGATTTTCTGCTTCCGCAAGCTTTCTCAAAATGTAATCGACTAATGCTTTCTGATCGTCTTCAATTGTTATCAACTGAACTAAAGTTCTTTTGCCCTGAGGGCGAAAGTGTTTCATTTTAGAGTTGTATTAATGCCAAATATATTACTAAATTATATAGCTAAGCTCTTTTAAAACTAGTCACAATTATTTATAAAATCTAAAAACAATTATAGTAGGTGATTTTTATACAGGGAGCTATGTCTAACAAACCTAATAAATTAATAGTATTATAGTATGGACCAGCAATTAAAAATGTTAGATATGCTAAAATGGCTATTACATTATTGTAGAGTATTTTCGAGAAAGCCTGCTAAAGAGACACTTGTTTTGCCATTGTGCTGATATTCACATTTAGTATTAGAAGGTTGCTAAAAATTGTACATGAGTATCAAGAAAAGTTTAAATTGTGTTTATTATTGCTAAATTTTTAGGACAACTTTTTTATACTTTGATTGTTCATGCATTTGTTGACTAATATTTTTACATCTTAATACTCATTATGTACTATAATTCGCAATACTATAATCCATATTGCTGTTAATAGCATAATTTGGAGTACAGCTGTCTTCTTTATCATTTGTGCAGATTTCAACCACAAATATATCGGGCTCAAATAAACAGTTTCAATATACTGTTGTAATAATAGTCTTAAGTAAATCATGACTTTTATTATTGTATATAGTACTGACATTATATATATATATGTAATATATAATATAATTATGTATATTGTTTATGTGTGTACTGGTTATAGCAGCATGACCAAAACTGAAACCAGCAACAGGAAAGAAGTAGTAAATAAAGAAACAATATCATATTATTTCAAGCCCTATATTTAGATTAAAACTACTTATTCTCTAGATAGTGTACCTAGACCTGAATAAAAACCAAAACATAAACAATATTTCTCTCCAAAGGGATAGCAGGATGAAAACAGTCTCTGATGACAAATAATTACATTTCTATCAAGACTATTCACCAGTAAAAATTATTTAATACAGAATTCAAAGGTTAATTTAGAACAGAGACTGGAAGTTAAACTAAAGCTGGAGTCTGTGGTTTGATATCCAGTGGTAGCCATAAGTATTAGATTAAAGCCTCTTTCATCAGGTAATTGTCCAGATTATGTTAAGACATCCCTTCAAATTTGATTGAATTATTACATACACCCATGTGTTACAAGACAAACCAGGAATTTGTGACCAGCATATTGATGAGGTCCTGGGGAGTGATATAGTGTTATTATTTTCTTACTAAATTCCATAGACGATTTGTAAGGGAGTAGAATAATAATTGCAGTGTTAAATAGATGAAGGCATTATTGAAAGAAGTAGCTGGTCTAGCCCACTAGTATCTGTCACACAACCAGATGATAAGGTTCAGCTGGGCATTGACTAGGCGTTTGATGGTAAACAACACCGCAAAGGCACTAGGTTTCTTTTTGTATATTCCTCCTTTCACATAGTCCATCTAAATAGCTATTAAAAGGATCTTTTCAAGTTTAGTTTCACCTATCCATCTCCTGCTATTTAGGAGCATTACATGATAATAGCTACCATCAACACCAGTACTAGGGGATTCCATGAAATTTTATGAGCATTAAGCAACGATAGTTACCAATAGCAGGTGAACAGTGCGATATCTCGCAAATTAGATGGCTTAATTTCATTACTATGTATCTAAGTTGATTGGCTCACTTACCATTTGTCACAGCACCACAAAAGTCATCATTATCCAGCACAATACAATCAGTATTCAAATATCTATCACATAGCAAAAATAAGATACTTACTATTATATAATTGAATACTGCCTATATATATTATCTCATTTTGATACACTGTGTATAAGTAAATAGCTTCCAAGTGATCTGCTTTTGTATTTGTATAACAATTAAGTCTAAGAAATCTGGGATGAATCAGCAAAAATAAATACCAATATGTATATAGAGGCAATCTGTAAAATCAAGAAGAAATGTAACTTACAAGCCTGAAATCAAAGTTTGCAATGTAACATTTATAGCTCTCTAGTGCAAATGATCGTTTTGGCTTGGCACACTGACAGGCAGTAGGTATGCAGATCATGCACTATTAATGAATTCATCCTGGGCTAAGAAATGTTGTGAAACACTTCCTGTAGGACTCATGATAATAGTCACTAAATTGATTAGACTTGGCTATTTAGCAAGGTATCTACTTCCTTGTTCATTTCTTATAGTGACTGACAATATTTGATTGTTGAACACAGCCACTATGGAGATCCAGTGGGTTCATTACATGCTATTGACTCTCTTTTCTTCAAGAACAGTTTGGGCCAGGAATGATCTGAATGGAACAGTCACTGGATGTGATGGCCACCCTTGCAGCATAGGAGAGCCCAATATTCTGCCATTAACATCTGACCAAGAAGAGGCTATATTACTTGCTAGATGCCAAGCCAAGTGCTTAGACACAGTGAGTGAATTGTCTCAGGAAAGAGTCAATATTATCTCACTGTTCAATGTGTTTTGCAGTATGGTCAAGAATATGAAAACTTAGTAAGTTGCATTGGATTAATTATTGCAGAAGTACTCTAGGACAAACAAATTGTTGATATGTTTTTCTGTTACAAAGTAATCGTATATCAACTTTGCATGACAAATTACAGAGTAATTGCTGTAAAATGCAAAATTAATTCTATTCTTTGTGATATCACTATAGTTACTTAGAAATTCCAATAGAGAATGGTTAATCTTATATCCAATAGAGATTAAAATGTCACTAAACATGATATAACCTTCCTGTTGTAGTGTTGCATTCTAAGACACAATAGCTTCATCATATCAATTTTGTAAGGAAAGCTAAAACACTTTATAAAGAAAAGGGAATACAACAACACTTTCAATAGTCTATATTTCCAATATGACAGCAAATAAATTATCTCGTTCACAACTTATTGATACGTTTTAGTTGCACAAGCATTTATTTATTTATTTTTGCAATAGAAAAAGTCTAGGTTTTGGATTAATAATAACTTAAAATAACTAGCAAAAAGGTTTTAATTCATTATGAATCAAATAGCAGGATTGTACAATAAACAGTAAAAGCTCTTTATTGACCCATGCTCAAGTGAAAGCTACTGAATGTGCATGACATGGGCTGATGAGAAAATATTACAAGCTACATATCCTCTACAAAGTTACCATGCACTCCTGCCCACTTCTTGCATACTTGCACATCCGCTAGTGACTTTGATGCTTACCTCTGTTCTTTACTCCTACATCTGAAGACAAATTAATGCGTACTTGTTAACTTGCATCAGAACTCTGTAAAATCTAATTTTTAAAAAGTGTATTTAATTACAACGGTAATGTATCGCAAAATTTCAAACAAGCAAGTTAAATTAAACACATCAAAGTATGTAAACATTACTTTTATAAAACTACTCCAAGAAAAGTAAGTATGTTGATATAAAGCTAAGTATGCTGTCCACATAACTACTATCACGTAAAAAAATACTACGTAAAATCAAAGAGCAAAGATTGTTTATGAGTTGTTAATTAATCTAAAGTTTGATGAATCTATGTCACTATTATAGCAAGACTGTGATTAGAACAGAATATAGCAAAATCATTGTTACTTCCTAAAAAAAGATACTTATCAATCCTAGGAATAGCTATAGGAATAGACTTGACTTTAGGGCTTGTATCCATACATTTATAGAGCATCTTAGTATAACATGTTATGCCTGTAATTTTACAATGGCTAGAAGGTTGAGAGTTCATAGTCCAATGACAATAATCAGTAGCTAATTATTATCACTCAATTTCTGGTAAGGTAATACTATAACTTGAAGTAGGCACCAAAACTTTGATCATGATAAAACAATGTATGAAGAGCAGCTTTAAATTAGGGAATTTGAATGCAAGCTTACTGATCCTGCTCCAAGTAATTCCAGCCTTCATGTTAAACAAAATGGACAGACCTACTTCTCAGCTTAAGCTGTACATTATATTGTTGTTCAGTTTTTGGCATTACGGGAACACAAACAAACCACAATTATTTAATTATAATGCCCTTGTGTAAAACAAGCCACACCTATAGATAGAAAGTGCTAAATCACATTTGGGTCTGTGAGTCTGATGAGGATAAGCGTGAGTCATCACTAAGTGATGTACAAGCAGTTAACAGCTCATGCATGAAGTTGTGATGTAATGCACCTTATGTCATGGAGATGTACTACACTGATTGCTTTGAACAGTTCATGGAATGGAACACACAGACATACATTCATGTATTGAACACTTCATTAAAACCATCAATGTATTGATTAATTGCTCTCATGAACATATGTTACAGATCAATTACAAACTTGGACTGTTTTTAAAATGGGCCCGACCATTTCCAAATCTCAGACTGTGTCAAACCCTTTTTAAAATTATCAGATCATTAAAACGAGTCAGATAGTAAACCTAGCAAAAAACAAAAACAAAAACAAACTGCTAGATTTAAATAGGGTAGTTGCCAAAGCAGACCCAAGACACAGAACTCTTGTGTGTTCGTAAATATTTTTTCTGAATAGAAATATTTAAAAACAATATTGAAATAAAATAGATAGTCGTTAAAAAGTTTACTTCACTAGTCCAAGCAATTTGGGCATGCCAATCCTATTAAAAACTCACTTGATCATTTGTGCGTCATCAGTCACTTGTCCATCTTCTTAAAAGAATGTAACTGAAAAGACCTCGCAATAAACTTCTTTTAAATGAAAATTTAAAAAAGCTCCCACACTCACAAATAACTAGTGCAGGAATACAGAGTAGTCATACCATTATAATTATAGGAAAGGCTACAGTTTATCAATCTATTAGAGCATTAACGAAGGCTGAGTAAGGTGGGTCGCAGTCATCTAGGGTGAAAACTTATAAGATAGGCAAGGTCATTCAGTAGACATGGCTATGTTCTCATGGTCAGACAAAAAAAGGAAAAAAAGACAGGTAAGTACACAAATTACAATGTGAGAAATGCATAAATATGTAATGAGTTTTTTCAAACTAAACATTTCACAAATTTGAACTCCCTCTCTTGGTCCCACTAAAGTATTCACCCACACAGATACAAAGATCAACAAACAACAAGTTAGATGTTAATGAATTGTGTTGCTCAGAGTAATCTCTTTTTCTAGCTAGCTTTGTGCACAACAGATTCATTACAGAAAGGTCACTAAAAATAAGGGGAAATAATAATATATTACATCTATGGAATTCTGAAAGGAGGGTTTATTTCTCTTTACCAACAATGGAGTGATATGATCTAAATCAGGCTATTATGCCCATAACCACATTCTTTTATTAACAAATTCAAACTATATTATAAATTACACAGGACACATCAAATTAAAGGAAAAAATACATTTTCTCTTTTTACTCTATGTGTCATATTAGTATAATCATCTGAAGTCCTGCTTTTCCGGCTCACTTCCATCAGAAAAAAATAAAAATAAACTAAGAACAGAAACCTGCCTTGGTGTCTATGTCCTTGGGCTATAAAATAGTTATAAACCAATAAGAATTGGTTTGTATTGCAATTCACAGACCCTCGCAACTTGGGCTTCACCCTCAAGTCTTGGGATTTGTAATCACATACAAACTCAATATTGGTTATAACTATTACACATAGTCATGGTAGCACAGTAGGTACAGTGACATTATTTGTCAAAGGTGACAAGGCAACACATTTGTTAAAGTGATTTAACGTCTGATTGGTGTGAATACTAACAACAATTAACCCTAACCAGCATCCAGGGTTTCCTAAAATGACTTATGTATTACGTCTAGTCTCTTTTCCTTTGTTGGCTATCCTCCTCTACACACAAATTTGACATTAGCTAGGCTTGCATCTGGAACTTTGGAACCACTAAAACATCATATCTTTGAAATTTTTATTTACTGTTTTTTAAGGTTGCAACAAACAATAGACTAATAATTTGTGCTCTTGTGTGCTCTTTAATAGCAGAGCAGACTTTGTATCTGGTTGCTAGTAGGAGACTGCCTGACATTCAGGTGAGACTGCTCTTGGACCAGCAACATTTGTGGCTAGTTTGGAGAGGCTGTTTTAAAATGGGCTGGCCTGTTTTTAAATGGTGATAGTGCTTTTCATCATCACATTTGTATGTGCAGCCATGTTAAGCTGCTATGGTATTGGTTGCCAGAGCTATGCCTAGCTTTGAAGAAACAAGGGAGTAAATTTTGTGTTCACTCTCCCCACTCAAACACACATTCAGATATATACATTTAACTACAATAATAGTATACATTATGATGCTCATTTAAATTTCAGGCAATAAATGAGCCTTTTAATAAATAAAAAGGAAATTTTACCTTTCATCAAGTAACTAGTGATAGGTAAGGCCAATAACTACAAATAGAGCAATCTGTTTTAAACTATTATCCACAAAATATTACGAGATGGTATTGGTAGTATTTCCTCAAATATTCAAATCTTATTGTTTTGCTATTGAATTGAACTAATACAGGCTAGAAGAAATAACGTCCTTTGGCCTGCCATATCTTTGACCAATATTAGAGGAAATATCTGCTTAAATATTTCAGAAGTAAGTTCATATATGATAGCTAATCAAAATAACAACAACCATTTTATTTCTAAAAGCATTGTTTACATGACTATGTGCTACATGTCTATATAATACTATTACCAATAGTACCAGTCAATATTATTGCTGATATTAAAAAATTTTGCAGCTGGAAGAATGCCATAGAGGGTGTGTGATACGAAGCAACACAAGCTTGAACCGTGCAGAGTGCAGAAAGCAGTGTGTAAGTTTTAACTCATAGCGAGACTCAGAGTGGTGTACTGAGAGAGAGAGGAATAGGATTCTAGTCAGAGCATAACCACGCAGGGGGGTTGTGGTTCTCACTTGGTCAACTTTAATAACCGCGGAGGAACCGCGGCCCGCCAAAACAACCACGGACCCGCCAAAAAGCCCACGCATCAGCTGTAACTCAGCCTGCTCGGAAGCCGTAGAAGATGGGGAACAAGAAGAATAAAAATAACAAGAGAAATAGCTCTCACAGGCATGTGTACTACAAGAGGAAAAGAGTTGTAAAGAAGACCAAGCTGGCTATAAATGAAAAACCTTCAGATGTAGATCTTGAAGCTCAAACTTCTAAGGTGGCCATAGAAGGTAGCAGAATCTGGTAAACTTCAGGCATATATTAATGATTTGACAAAGCATTCATCTGAATGTGAGGGATTCATCATACTTAGTGGAGAAAGCAGAGATGGACTTGCATCTATTCCGGAGAGTAGATGTTTGTCTTGCCAAAAAGTGATAGCATTCGAAACGTCCACCAAAGTGAAGGGTACCAAGGGTTACAGCAGGTGAGCGTAGTGTAAATTTTGGTTGTGATTGTAAAAATGTAGGCCAGATAATTCATTTAATAATAAAATTCTGCTTTTTAGTTCTAAAAATATTCTGTCGTTGACATATACTATTTTAAATAATTCTTGGTTCATCCATAAATAACATAGTTCAAATAATATAATGCGAAGCTTTCAAATTCGTGTAAGTACCAGCTTTTATGGGCAACGCCCCCTAGCGTCACGTCATAATCATGTGAGCAAATGATTTCTGTAGCCAGCAGTGTAGTTTGCTTTATGCTCAGGGAAGTTAATGGAGTTGAAAGAAGTGAAGTTTTGTGTTGAAAATGCATACATACAGGTGGGCTAGTCAAGCTTCTCTTATGAAGACAGCGTTTCCATGTACCATTTTCATTGGTCTAATGATTTGATACCTCATTAAAAATAGTTAACAGATTACTTGTTTTTTGGAAGGAGATTATATTGTAATCGGCGAGCGAGACACTTACAGGGGTAACACAATTGAAAATCGGGGATGTTTGTTTATTTATATATATGTTTGGACGTATGTATGTCATTTTGTACTTTGACCCTCCGTATTTGTGTGTTCGCTCGGCGTTCGATCCCGTCCCAAACTTCACTAAACAGAATCCTCTGGTTTAGCAACCATTGCCCTTATCAGCTTAGAAATTGAATTGTTTACCGCTTTGAATTGTTTTGCGGGTGCTGGGAGCTCCATTTCTATTCGAGTTAGTGGCGGTGACACTATTTGTCACAGTTATAAGCACTACTCAACAGCATTTACTTGACAATTCATTGTCCACTAGACGAACTGCAAGGTAGGTCTTGCGTAGGTATGTTCAGTTGTGTGAAAGTATTGTGCGTTACAACTACTATTAAGAATATCACAAAGAAAAATTTAAATAACGTGACTTGATTTTTGTTGCTTCTTTTTCAATTCAAACAGTTAAGGGGAGTGGTTCTATGAATAGAGTAGGAAAAGATCGTAAAAGGAAAGCAACTGAGGAAGTGAAAGAGAGCAGAAGGAAGAGCAAGTATGCAAGAACAGATGATATTACAGCATGTGGACACACCCACATGAAGAAGGAAGAATAAGGAACATATGTGTGTGTGTGTGTGTGAACATTAATTGTTTATGCTGTAGCATGAGAACAGCAGTTGATTGTGTAGTCATGTGTGGTCATGGTTTATTTGTGTCAGTTGTTGTGTTAATAAATGTAGGAATGTTGTATGCATGTGTGCTTTGCAGCCTTTCGTGTGGCTTGTAGGTGTGGTTTCTGTGTTGTATTTAAAGCTGAGTTTGTGCCATGTGCTTCAGTCTTGGTTCATGTCATTCAATTCGTTGTGCATGCATTTTTCTCTAATTAAAGTAATTTAATAAGCCGAGCATATTGTGGAATAACAGTTATGTGTGTTAGTGTCAATGAACTTTGTAATGTTTCCTGTACCATTTGTGGTCAAATATACTTCCTGTATCACATGCATATATTCTGGTTGTAACTGTTTGATGGGGGTCTTTTGATACAATCATTCTGGGTAATAGAACAATCCTATTGTAAGGCTAAGCGCTACAAGCTCAACACAATACTACACATATAACAGGCACGATCAAGGAATTACACCTGAAGACATTTCTAGTGGCATTCCTGAAGATCATTTGGTTGAGCTTATGCAATGTTTCTATAATACAAAGGTAGCAGTCACCAAAGAAAAGGCAATTCAAATTGAGCTAGAAACAAAAACATCAGGCTGATAATCAGCAGTGGGTCTTGGAGCACCGACGACGTATAACTGCATCCAGAATAGGAAGCATTTTAAAAATGAAAAAACTAAAAACAAACTAAAAAGAGCAAAAAAGTAGAAGAATTGCTTTATAGCACTTTCAGGGGTAACGCAGCAACACGATATGACTCAGCAAAAGAAACAGAGAGTATTGAAGAATACATTACTTTTCAAAGAATGAGAGGTCACGACAAGTTATGTGTATCCAAGTGTAGATTTATAGTTTCAACTGCTAATCCATGGCTAGGTGCTAGCCCAGAAGGATTCGTGTATGACCCTGATGACACCTATCCACATGGTATAATTGAAATTAAAAATCGTATCGTGATCGTGAGAAGTCATTAGCAGACGCATGCCGTTCGTCTGGTTTCTGTTTGGAGGAAAAAAATGATACATTGAAGCTCAAAGTCAGGCACGCCCATTATTTTCAAATCCAATGCCAACTCAATTGTACTGATAGAAACTGGTGTGATTTTTTTATACGAACTAACAAAGATATTTATGTCGAACGAGTTCAAAGAAACCCTGAATGGTGGCAGCAACATCTGAGAACAGCAAAAGTATTGTATTTTTCATCATTATTGGCAGAATTGGCTTGTCCAAGACACAGAAATGGAGGCATAAGAGAACATGTCAATTTCACACCATGAATTCTAATTAACTTGGTTCATTCATAACCAATTCATTCTAAAACAGTTGTCAATTGCAGATTCTGAATTCATTCTATTACATTACGTGTACAGTACTAGTATTACATAATCTAACCACACCACATACGCCAAGAGTGCATTTTTTTTGGCATTTCTGCATTTCTGCATTTCTGACCGAAAATACGCTGCTCTTGTACGGAATTCAAGGAGTAAGGAGCAGGGCGGCACGAAAGAATTTTTATTAAATCGTTTACCAGACTCGCAGTATTACCGTTAGAAGTACCCCTGCTAGCCGCTTGCGGTCACTGCTGGCAAAGGGTATTTTGAACTTTTTCTTGGCTGCTAGAGCTAGACTAACAATATGTGGCGGCTCTAGACATATTTATAATTTAGTTGCATAAAACCTAGCTAGGGTGGTAGAAGCGCTATTATGAGAGTAATTAATTATTAGGTCCTTTATTATCACTGGATCAAGTATATAGAGATGGGATTGTGCTTAAGTAGCCCTTAATATTTTATAACTGTAACTGAGAAATATACAAATTAAAAATTTGTTGATAAAATTAGAAGAAATAAAAAGTATATATGAATATTCATGAGTGAACTCCACCACGTAACCTTAAGATCTGTGCTTGCTAGAGAAGTTTGATTTGTGCAACAATATTCAGTGAGCAAGTGCAGCTGAAATGGAGACAAGTGTTGGGATATATATTTCAGTACCTAAATGGAACTGTAGGTGTGGCTACATCTACCAATTAGACATTAATGTTGGAGTATTTTATTCTAGAAATAGTTAAACTGGGCTCAGTTTGTGGAAAGTAATGAAGAGTTGTCATGATCTTCAGTAAATCTTTACAAACATTTCATTCATTAATACTAGAGCTGGCCTGAAAGTATTACTTATTCTAATATTTTTTATTAAATTTTAAATATAAAAAATAATTTAAATATATTTAAATATGTACATAGATGAATGAGGTACTTTAGCACACAAAATAACAAGTAATCAAAATGTTTACTTATGCATCATTAACTGTGCCACTAATGCTTACATATTGATTCTAATAATGAAATAAAATTTTTATTTATAGAATAGTGAGTGTGAAGACTATATCCTAACCTGCAGAGAGAATAATCGACAATGCTACGCCCTTGGGTTGTCTGGATGTCGCATTGAATGTGTAAGACTTTATAACAAGGATAAAATGAATCTAAAAATTATATATTTTAAATATTATATATGCAGCTATTAAATTTTATGCAAATTATACACTAAGTTTCATTAACTATTAGCAGTACATACATATTCATTCCAAAATAATATATAGCTGCTTGTTTGTCAAAATAATGACAGGATTAAACAATCAGCTCATTGCCCCTGCAATATAGCATGCATATCTTATTTGTTCATAGGGGGACCAAAATGGTTGTAAGACTGGCTGCTTGAGAGCTTTACCACCCATCTCAGAAAATCTTCCAGTGTCACCTGAGTCTGCCATTAATATCTCAATCACAACACAACCTCTGCCTCAAGATCCTGGAATGTTTGATATTCTACCTTACAAAGTGCCACAAAATAGTTCTGCCATTCAACCACTTCTGACTAATTTTTTGATTAAACTGGACACTTCCTCAGGATCTTACTTCTACTTGCAGGTAATGAATAGCAAACAAACAACTTTTCTTTCTGGTCTAACATTGAATATATTCCAGGATACAATCACAGAAGGAACTGTAGATCTGGGTTACTGTGCTTGCCAGGCTGCAAATATTTCATTTGCAGCAGTTACATCAGCAGGACCATCAATGTTTTCACCAGTTTCTCCTATCTGCATCCATGGAGGTGAGCACAGAATATATCCATGTTTATAGTGAACTAATAATGAGATGAAAATGTTACTACACAAAAATATTATTAAAATTCTATTAGGTACTCGTTATCCAGAGCTAGACCCAAACAGTTTAAATTACACCGTACATCTGGATGAAAGACCGGAACATGAGGCAAATGTTCGCATAAATGTATCCTGGGAAAGACCACAAGGTAGGTTAGATGATAAGAAAGTAATAATTACATATTGTAATAATCCTATGTGTCCAGTCTTAATTTTGTTTACTGTTCCAGAAGTTGCCAGCACTGTTTATCAGTGGGTTGATGTTTTATAATATATACACCAGCAAAACTGGCATTTATAGAGCAGAGTAGTATTTGAGTCATCCCAGCTAGCAAGTTAATCAGATTTTTCATTCCATTAAAAAAAGTCAAATTTGTAATTGTGTAATAGAATTTAAACAAATAAGACTGAGTATGTAATTTTGCTTGTTTTTATCACATGCTTTGTGTGTTTCACTTTAGAATTTCATTTGGTTAAAAACTATTCCATCTTATTGGATCAAGTAGCAAATCCATCTTCAACATGTTCATCACCATATAGTTATCATCCCTTTGGTATTACACGCACAAGCTTCGAATTTATTGCCTACGACGAATACGATATTCCAAAAGAAAACTGTAGATACAAATTTGAGGTATGATAGTTTACTGGTCCATCAGAAATTGTAAAACATGAGTGTGTTTTTTTTGTGTGAATTTGTGTGTGTTGTATAGATTAATGTAAATCCGCACAGACAACAAAATCCAATCACAATAATCATCAATACAGACCTTGAAACATGTAAGTGTAGCAATATATTATTGCAGTAATACATTATTGGTATTACATGAACTACTTAAAATGTGCTGGCAGTTGATGATGCAAAGCTAGTGCTATTCAGAGTCACCATTCCGTACCAGCCTTATCAAAACAGAGAGAAGTATCAAACGCAGAACAAAGCCTCATGAAAACAACTTACACAAAATATATTACCAATAATTGTCTCTCACTTTGAATTTGAAATAATTTATGATGAGGCAGGGTTGTTTGGGAGGGAAGTTTGGCCAAGTCCACATCTATATATCCTAAGTTCAAATCAGTGAGAGTAATTAACATGAATTTGGTAGAGCTAAATGCTGATAATTTGGGCTTAGCCTATTCAAATATTAGGGGGGAAGCTGAGAACTTTTAGGGAAGAGGGAACTGGGAAGTTTGAGGAAGATGCTTCCCCCCCCTCTAGAAGTATAAAGCTTATGAGGTCAATTAAGCCAGCCACATTAGTGGCAGGTTAAATTTGCTCCTATTTAACTCATTAAGCAGCAAATTTTAAGTATATAACCGATAGCAAGCTTTTTCGAGATAAATGTTTGTGATTTACAAAATAATTTTAACTTGTTCCACTATAATAGTTACACTGTCATCAAAGCATGCTTGTTAGTATGTGACATCATCACAGTTACTGAGGCTGGTTGTGGTAGCTAGAAGTTATCAGTTACAAGGGAACTTTTTTGAGATAAATGTTCGTGATTTACAAATCAATTTTAACTTATTAGATGCATTCTCTCTCTTTCACAGGCTTTTTAAACAATACAGAATTAAAAATATTTGGTCGCCACTGGGAATCGAACCCAGGACCGCTTGTATAATACACAAGCGCTCTGCCACTGAGCTACGACAACCAGCCGGCAAACAACACTCCAATTCTGTATTTATACTGTTAAGGAGTACTGCTACGCTACAGTCACACTCTTAACTTGTTCCACTATAATAGCAATAGGCATCAAAGCATGCTTGTTAGTACATGACATCATCACAGTTACCGATGTTGGTTGTGGTAGCTAGAAGTTATCAGTAACAAGGGAAAGATATGATATAGGTGACTGAATTAGTGGAAAAAATTAGTTCAGCCTGTTCTTGTATTTTAATTTTTTGAATGGGAGAGCTGATTGCTGCAAGGACGAAAGCATATGTAGGTGTGACTGGTACTATAGCTAAATACTGACAATATAAACTAACTACTACATCACTCAATGACTCCCATGCCAACAGGAGCAATGTACCAGATCAGCCATGAATACATTTTCTCCCTTCAAGCACTAAAGTACAAATTCAAAAGAACACCTGTAAATATACAATCTGTGAAAAAAGGGAAAAAAATCCTAAAAAATAAAACTGGTAGACTATAATATGTCAACGAACATTAATATGTGGGGGCGTGGTTGTGACCATTATGATGGATGGCTCAGTCAGTCAATTTAGGCATTGTATATCATGTATCACGTGATTACATCCTTGCAGTAAGGCAACCAGTGAGAATCTGACTGCTTTTCAAATTTTCATTGTAATAACCAAGATTTTGTTACCGCTAATTTATTTTCAAGAGCCAGAGATGATTAAAAATAAAGCCTGAGAGTGAAATATCTTGCTATATGTCAGATATCTTCACTGCAGTAGTTTGTATTAGGGTTGGTAACTAGTGGTGTAAATTTAGTTGGCTGTTAAACACTCTAGGGGCTCCCCACACTCCCAGCTGCTGATATTTTAGCAGCTGCTCTAACCTGGTAAGGTAGGCTTCACTAGAAGCAAGTAGCTGAAACCACCCCCTCCCCCCCCTCCCAAGCTATAACTATTAGCCTATCAATGAGTTTTGAGCATTATAGCTTGAAGTCACCTACCTAAATATATCATTGTAAGCTGGAATATATGTGTCATATATATATATATTTTATTTCTTCTTCAGTTCTTCCAAAGATCATACCAAAATGCAGTTATGATCTAAATGCTACAACTGGATTAGCAACAGCAAAAGCAGATTGGATAACAGAAAACACTGTTGACACTCCAATACTACTCAATTATACATGCTCCTTCAAAGTGACTCCTAATAAAGTGATGTGGAATGGTAAAGAAGACACAACTGAAACTCTTGTGTTCTCTTATCCACAATCACGTATTCCTAGCTCTGAGGTAAATGGATTTATAAAATAGTATTTGCTCAAGGTAAGCCTTTACTATATGCTTGCACATTGTCTCCTATTGCACACATCTTAATTGTAAGCTTGATTGTAAGCTTATATCTAGTTATTTTAGGGGGAAGTTAGTAGAAGTTATTATTGTACCTCATTATAGGTAATGAAAATACCAGATGTCCATGAGTAGTGAAAAATTGTTTTCTAAGTGACAAATGGTACCTAAAAATAATATTACTTGCCATTTCGCCAAGATCCGTGTATGAATAAAATCAGGGATTTATTTAATGGGAGAGACGGTAGATAATTACTCCCAAAATTATCTGCTGCTCCTTGATCTACACTTTCAACCAAATATTTTTAACCATGAGTATATTTTATCAAAACATGTTGAGCTTAAATATACTGAGGTTAATTAAAGTTAATTAAAGTTAATTAAAGTTAGTTTATCTTCACATTTATTTTATGGACAGAACATTTCTGCTATTTATTCATACAAGCTAAAGGATATTGTACCTTTCACTAATGACGATGAATGGATCAGAATTATTGTGAGTTACAAAATAATTATTATAGATAGCTATGAGGTATATTATGCATTATTATACTACCAACAAGTACACCACCACACAGTGGCACCTGATGGAAAATGGAGTAACATATCCCTACCAATTGGTTTAGTTGAATCTGTTAGCTTCTTTTCCATCACCATAGTCGTCCTTGTTGACGATGCTTTACCAACAAGACTCACTTTACTGATAACGCTTTACCAAACCAGATCACCCACCGTTTTCCTCAGCAACCCAGCTTTATAAGTCACAGCTGTATTTGTTGAACTCTGGTTTGAGAGTTAGCAACAGTTTTTACTACTACGGAACTAAGAATTGACTACAATCAAAGTAAAATATCTGCAATTTTTGCATATAAACTACGTGAGTCCGCCCTACGATTAACTTAATCATTTGATCAAATTTTATTAAGCACTAAATCAGTACCCTGTCATATGGTTAAACTCTGACTCTCGCTTGAAAGCACTATGAGATGGGTTACAGTAAAAAACAGACTTGTACTAGTAGTCCTAGCATAGTCAGACCCTTTACCTACCACTGCACGGGAAAATGGTCTGTTGTCTAACTTCGTTTCCTCCTCCAGGATGTGGAGGAGCACACTTACAAGTATAGCTTATGGAGGAGGTGTGGCTTTAACATTATGTGTAGCCGTTGCACAAATTTCGCTACGATAGACTATGCTTGAGTAAGGTGCCTTTGAATAATCGCCAATAGCTGATGCTCTATAGTACTTGAACTTTTGGACATGTCTGTATACAGTAGCAACATTAACTGGCCAGCTGAATAATCTCAAGTGCAATAAACCTCAGCATTGAAATGATTAGTGTCACATTAGTATACTATAAATATCACCATACATGCATGTGAAGGTTACGTTACAGTAGTCTCACTGCTGTAGTGAAATTTGTATAACACTGAATGAATCCAGTGCTTAATGGAGCAACCTCAGAATGCATGCTCAAGAAGGTTAGAAGTCATCCTGGTCTGTTTGTCTGTCACCCTCTGATTTTGTAGATTACTGACAATTAACTATTGATTTAGGTATGAACGATGATTTAAGACCTTTTATTGTGCTTTTTTTTTCTTCCTCATTTCAGACTGATAGAGGGACAGTAACACATGTGGTTTACTGATGCCAAGCTCAGGTCAAGTCTGAGTTTTGATCAATTGATAAACAAGTAATTCATGTGATGACAGTCCAAGTTTAATTAAATAGCTAACATTGTAACACTTGAAAATATCACGAACAATTCAGATAAACTAGCACATATAACATGCAGAAATTCTTGCTTATTACTTGTAGTAATTCAATGTTCAAGATATTATCTGTATTAAAAGCCATTATCCTTGTTCACATTATTATTTCTAGATAATGCCAGTGCCTTACACCAACACCAGACAACGGCTTCTGTTTAAGCGTGTTCACTGTCTTGTTCAACTTCTACCGCGGGAGCCTTCAGTTGTTAATTCAGCCACTATTTCTGTAGAAGAGTTTATATTAGCACCTAATTCACCTGGAAATTTAACTCTCACGCTCACTTGGGAAATGCCTGACAGGCCATATGGGCAGATCGAAAACTATCAGATTCGTGTTTTGAGGGAGAATATCTCAGGTGGTGAAGTTCCTCATGCTATTCAAGTGATTCTGACATCCGAAATGCATGTATGTGTTGCAGACTATAATTTAATGTAAAAAAATATCAAGCTAATAGTTTGAAATTATCTTGTGCATTTGTTGCACAACTTTATAAACCAGAAAAATCCCATTACTACAATAACATTGAACTATATTATAGCTTCATTTATTTTTAAATGTTATAATTTTCAGACAGTTTTCTCTGGGTATACCATTATTGAGAAATACACAGTTTTTCCAAAAGATAGTGTTTGCCTGTTCGCTCAAGTAAGTTTATCAGCAGCTAAATCAAGGTGAATAAACTAGTGACATAGTACACACTCTTCCTATCAATGTCAATATTGTTGATTTGCAGATTAGAGCAAAAAATATGTACATGTGGGGTCCATGGAGTGATAATGTGGCATTACTTCGATTTCCTGATGACAGTCCAAATTGTCAGCCTATTCCTAGTAAAAGTAAGTGATTAGTAGCCATTACTATCTCCTCTAAGGGAAAAGTCATGTTCACTACCAAATATTTGTTGCGTGCTCAATAAACAACAATAATAACCTAAAGCAATGTCAGTAGCCATCTTACTTTATCTTCTAAAATTGTCAGCCTATTTCACAAGTAAATGTAAGTGATTAGTAGCCAATACTACCTTCTAAATTACTCTTTGTAAAATTAATAAAAGAAGAAAAAACACATGATTACTGGCAACTTATTGCATGCTATAATTATAAAAATATATATTTAAAAAATTACCTAAACAAGTTTTGTCACAATATTCTCACTTAATTCAATATCAATTTTGTAAAATTGAGAAGGAATGCATAAAATGGTACCTATATCAGATTAATAAAATGTCACTCTATGTTTCCAGATCCGTTTACCCCAACTCAAACAAATCAGAAAAGCCAAGATATCGGACTTGGCGTGGGAGTAGGTGTGGCCATTGCGGCACCTGTGGTCATCTGCATCATCATTGTGTTTGCGGTCATATGTTTGTATAAGAGACCACAAATGAAGAATTCACTTGAAGTAAGTGTTGGCTAGCGGCTTTGACAAGTTAAATGAAATGTTTCATACCTAATATATTTAATGAAATTGATAGTAGATATTACAAATTAGTGAGATCCTATGAGCTATTATCATGTGAGCCTAGCCCTAAACTTACGTGCTAAATGTATAGCTTATTACTAACAACACAGAACTAAGTCAACCTACTTTAGAAAACAACAACAGCAACAACAACAACTGAGTACACGTTTGTATATTATTTTTTTCAATATTATTATTTTTTCTTTTTTTAACACAGAAGTATGATGATTGTCAATTATAAATTCATAATACTGCACAAATAATTTTTAAATTGTCATTATATTGTCTAGGGAGATTTCAGCATTGGAAAAAATCACAACATGTTGAACAGAAATGAAGTTAAAGAAAATAGCCACGGAAAAATGATGACTTGAATTAAACTGTGTGACTTATTTATGTTAAATGTTTTATAGTCAAATGTTTGCTCATTTTGCCAATGTTTTCTAAATAATTTAATTAAAGCTTGTGCTCATTATTATATAATTTGATTTATTATGAAGAAATGTGTAAATAATTCAGGAGTGGATCGAACCTTTCTCACCACTTAAAAGGTCTAAAGAGAAACAAAGGCAACGTATGAAAAAATCTCAGTTGTCGCCGAACAATTGAACCCAGGACCCCTGGCTTTAGCCACCAGTGCTCTAGCCACTGAGCTACAACAACTCACAAAAATATCAGTTGTCACCGGGGTTCGATTTCCCGGCAACAACTTAAAACATTTTGCCTTTGTTTCTCTTTATACCCCTTTAATTGAGAAAGATTAGATCTAGTTTTTATGAAGGGTCAGAACTTGATATTATTATTTAGGAGTATTGCAACTGCTTTCTCACTTTATAGTGAGGCCACTTAATGACATGCTCAATTCCAATTTCTAGAAAGTATGAAAGGTGACAAAATCTCTCTATTTTAACAGCAATGCAACTTAACCACATTTCAAGTTTTTGTCAAAATCCACCTCCGGAGGCCTTTGGCAAGAAATCGAATCAATTGATTTAATAAGGCTCTTAAATTATTATTATTTATTATTTCAACTGTTGAAGAATCAAAGGCATCTCACCTGTTAAACTCTTGTATTGTGTGGGAAGAAGTCAGACTTTAATTGTTAGCTCTTATTATAGCAAATTGGAGTGATTGATATTATATGCCACTATAGATGTACTGGCTACAAATGAGTATATCCAAGAGATATGTGGTAGACAGTGAGATAAGTGTTTTATTTGATTCAGTCATTGATCTTGGTGCGTGGTAAGGATGGTGTGTGTATTGGAATGTTATAATGAGACAATACCAGAATAGTGATTTTCTAAAATGTATCAATCCTTCATTACTTCCACAACCTCTAATTGAGGGCCATTATGTTTGTGCTAGGATGGTAGCCTCAAAATGGTGGAGCGCAGCTTAAATGGTGGACCATGGCCGCACTACAAACTTCACATTGCAGTGAGGACTTGGTTGATGCGGGGTGGTAAAAGTTTTGTGCAGGTGAGTGTGGGGCATCAAAGTAGAATAATATTGTCTTTCTAATGACCTCTAAAAATGGTTCTGCTTGTTCAGTAACTTCAGTGTGAGTACAATTTTTCAGTAGCCATGCAACTATGTATGTATAATGGTACATTGAAACTGTCCAATTACCTCAATTTGCAGTTTCATACTCATTTTCTAGGAAGTGAATATATTTTTCAATATTTAGATTATAATTTGGTATTCTTTAGCCTTGATCCCATGGTACAAGTCGGTTGCACCACTCAGTTTGGTTAGTATGGAATTTACACTACCCTCTGGCTTATGGCCATTGGTAGTGTAAAGCTATACTGGCATCCAACTCATGATGTAACTTATATATATGCTGTATTTATTCCAATTATAGCACCGGTCAAATAACAGAACCATTCCATGGCAACAGTTTTTTTCAGGGTCCTATTTTATGTATCAATCCAATATTATACAGTGTAATTTTTTTTTTGTAGTGCTAAGCCTAATAGAATGGGCATGCAGGCATTGAAGTTTCACAGTGGGTTGTTCCTTGTTACATGGCTTCTACCACGCAGGACTCATGCAGTTCTCTTTGATATCAATTTGTAAGGAAGGAGCAAAGGACGAATCATTCAGCATACACTTGTTGCTTGTACGGCTTAATTGTCATAAGTATTTGACTTTTTCCTATCTGCAAAGTACCGCCCTATTTTTTTAAAACAAGCAAATGTCAACAATTTATTTATTTTTGCTTTTATAATCGACCATTTAAAAAATTAGAATTAATATTTTTTGGTGCTGTAGTCAGAAAACAATTCAGTATATTATATGTATTTTTGTCACTTTGTTTGTTTGGTAAGGCTGTTATGGTCTTTACTGTTGTAGGTTGCGTGTGTAGTGTAGTAAGCTATTTACATGGCCATTATTTTGAGTTGGTTTCATATATCTGTTGCATATATCTGTTGTGTGTTTAGTTAGAATTGATTTCTATAAGATCACCAATAGTTTCCAACTCTCCCGGTCCTGAATTTGTACTATTCCAGACTGTCCCGCACTATTTACCTATTGATTGCACTCTAAGACTTGGCCATAGAAAGAAGCTGAAGTGTGTGTAAAAAGCAAAGCTTATTGATGAATTTGACCAATTCCACAAGTTCATGGCAATTTTAATGTTATTCATGATGTATTTATTTATGAATGTGGTTTGTCTCAGAATTTTTTTTTGAATCTATGCAAGTATGGTTACAGGACTTAGCATGAATGTGCTGAACTTCCTTCCCGGCACAGTTTGTCTTGCCATTGTTGTTTACTATTATTGCTAAAAGCAGTATTCGGGTTCACTTGATGTCAGTACTGTGAAATTGCTGTCATTAAATGAATTTATAAGGCTTCATACAGCTGAATGGTTCCCGCTTCAAAAATTCCCCTTTATCAATCAGCTTCAATGAACATTAATACTTACCCACCTGTCCCGCTTACCTATCATTGATATATAGTACCAAATTGGACATCATGAAATGGTTTACTTGAGCTAACTCATTTGCCACATCACACAGACAATAAAATGCATTTTTCAAAATGCTTGTCTACAGCTATCAAAAATGTGCATGTCATTGAAACAGAATATGAATTTCATAACTTGTTTATCATACCATTTAAATTCCAGGCAATACCAATGATCTTAGTTAACTTTGCCAGATATTTAAATTATACTTTCAGTTTTCAGATTAAGTTTGATTACTTTACTATTAGCATCCTTAAATTAACTCACCAGAACTTTTCTTTACTATAGCAATATTAGGCTCCATGTCGATTGAGCAATTCCAAGAGCATTATTACCAAAACAGCATAGTTCAAATTCACTAGTGCACTTTAGCAACTACAAATCGCACTTTAGCAACTACAAATCGCACTTTAGCAACTACAAATCGCACTTTACCAACTCACAAAGCGCATTTTACCAACTCACAAAGCGCATTTTACCAACCACCCGCTTCGGACACCCCAGCATACCCGTAGCCAGGGGGGGTTCGAGGCCCCCTTTAGAGTGACCGGAAGTAAATATTTTAGCCACACCCCACATATAACTATTGGAATATCATCATCTGTTCAATCGTGCTGAACCAGCGCTTGAATTATCTGCTATTTCTGGCCTAGTGTGAGTCCAAGTGACCTAATAAACATTCAGCTCCTTGGATACAAAATTTCGCTGCACGAGTAAAGCTTGCTACTTTATATTTTTCTTTATAAAGTGTAACGTAGTGCACTTAATAATTAGTAAGAGTAATAGCACCGATAAGCGCGCGATTCAATATTAATAGCACAAGCAACGGAATTTTTTCAACAGATTAGAAAGGGAGCCATCCGGAAGTATCTGAGAAATTTAAACCTGAAATGCACAGATAATTGTAGCTACACTGCAAATGATAAAAATAAAAATAAAAACAGGCCTACTATTAGCGAGTGATAGCACGGGTAACCTGTGCTATTAGGGATCAGTAGCGCTCGCAAAGCTACTGAAATAGCACTCCGATTTGCCTCGTGTTATTTTAATCACGTTGTTCGTGCTATTAATCCTGAATAGCACGGTTACCCGTTAATAGTAGGCCAGCTTTATAAAAATTGCACGAGACTACAGTAAGCTAAAGATCATTTACAGTGTGGCTACTATGTATGATGCAGTCACTATCTCTATACTTCAGGATAAACTTTCTCTTGAATTTTGCTTTAATAGATGGCTCCTCCTAATCTGTTGAAAACACTCTGTCTAATAAGGGTATAGCTTCTGCTCTAAAAAAAGACGTCTCCAACTAGAAACTACAACTGTACAATTCCAAGGCTAGAGCTGCATGCTTGTGCACTTACTCTTATTAAGCTACGGTGGCATTTCACTTTGTCCCGTGCTATTTCACTTAGTTATAGCGATTTTTCCAATACAATTTGAACTGACAGTTTACACGCCGTACTATTAAATAACTTGTAGTGTACGATTAAGGCGTATTAATGATGCCGCTTTTCTCTCGAATATCAACAGATTATAGTTTTAAAGTAGAATACCTAGAACAAATTATAAGCTTTAGTGCACTTATCTTTTGTTTTTTAGTATTGTAAAAGAATTAACGAGGAAACAAAGTAAGTGTGGCTTTTTGAGTCTTAAAATCTGAACCCCCCAATGCGAACCTCTGGCTACGGGCCTGCGCCAGCCTACCAGAAGTGGTAATAAAATCACCCGACCCAGGAAATGTTTGAACTACGCGTACTTGAAAAAAAAAGAACTTCCAAATTAAACTAACCTTACTTCGATTTGTTGGATCCTCGACGTAAAAAATAATTACGCGCGATTGGAAACCCAACCGTTACCACGACTACGCGCTCCGTACCTTCTAAAAGCAAGCTCTCTCTGAACAAACGCTGAAGGTTCGGCTGAATGGGAAAGAGGTTTAATGGAGTTCAACTTCGAGGATGGTGTATCAGGAATATGATGGATGACTATACCGTGGAGGTGGTGGATGACAGGCTGAGGCCTTGACTGATATCGAAATGGAAACTGAGGTGGAGATGCAGGGTGTAGGGGATGAGAGCTGTAGTGAGCAGCTGGAAGAAATTGAGCCACAACCTAAAAAAAAACTGCAGGAAGAAATTTACTAAGGTACAAGTAAGAATATGGAATACATTAAGAAGAAAACAGGAATTTTGTGTCTGACAGGGACCCTATTTTTTTTTAACAATAAATGCAACTGAGTGAGATGTTTTTGTATTTGCTTCATGAAAGTATTAAATTTTCTTTCCCTCCTCTCAAATATATGCTTGTTGAAACAAATTGTTTTTTATTTATCCTATGATTCGTTTCATATATATTTCCCCTGAAAGAAATTTAAGAAAACCTATTGACTGAATTTATTACTTGGCATCTTCAAGTGTAGATAATAAGTATATTAATGAATGTTATTAATCAATTAACCCATTGGAATCCTGTTGTCGTGACCATAGAAGGATTCTAATGTATGTTCATACCGCTATTTTTTTATTGTTGACTCCAGTCTAGCCTGTTGCCCATTAGCTACCACATGTTACACTTGTCAAATTGGGTAGTATGGTATGCAATGATATACTGTCATAGGTCGATTGTTTAAATGCTCATTTTGAACGTGGCATGACTGGGTCCAAGGAGATGATGCCATTAATCATTGTTGCTGCTACTGTGTCTCAGCATTGCTCAGGTTAAAGTAAGTATTGTTTGTTCATATGTATACATTAGGATGATTTGTGTAACATTTTTGTTATTAGCGATGGGTGAAGAAGAGAAGCTATCGCAGGAAGCATGCTAAAAGCCAAGATAAAGTCACAGTTTATAGCCGACGCCCATTAACTCCTTGGCAACGATTTCTAAAGGAGTATGGACAATCAGAAGGTAAATAATTTATATCATCTGTATAAATCGAACCATTGAATCAAATGGAAGCTACAAGCTGTAGTCACATTACATAATGAGCATGTTTTCGTGTTTATTGTCATTTTGCTCTTACAGTCTCATAATACTATTTTAGCATTCTGTGCTTATTTTTTTTGTAATGCAATCCTTAATGAATGTGTGACCATCTACAGGAAAACTCTAGCACAGTGCATTGTCAGGAAAATCAATTATGTAGTTCTTATAGCAGGGCTTCATACAGAGCATAGGGGGGAT
>WLWD01003322.1_pt1 | contig 24992 bp, 20 predicted proteins | sample 6712731 | NCBI WGS metagenome assembly WLWD01 (sample SAMN12718690, study PRJNA576275) | sponge metagenome | isolation source: marine sponge | host: Mycale hentscheli | place: New Zealand: South Island, Marlborough, Capsize Point | collected 2014-11-01 | reverse complement strand
AGACTATCTTCGGCGCTCCTGACGTGTTATCGCCGTTGATCATTCGAAAGATCCTGTCCGTCCACAGCTGCTCCTTATCTGCATCTGACTTCGATCAACTGTATGAACAACTGATTCTGCCGTACAATAAATTCCGTGCCTTGGTCGGCGATTCCCTCGGCGAATTCCTTGCAAGGATGGTCTCGTCCTTCATGTCTACTGACTGTCGTCGCGAGTGGATCCGCCATCGCCCTCCGGATACTGCTCCTTCCATGTCCAATCTGTCTAAATTTGTCGACGCACAGCGTAAGGAACTCCGTGGTGCCAACTCGCTATCCTCGCCGTCTCCTTCCGTGCCCTCATCTGCTCCTCTGCTGCCCTCATCTGCTCATCTGCCGCCGAGACCGTCGTCTCCTCGAAGATCTGCCAACGCCAAACCACCTCCCCCCCGCAGGACCGCGCAGCACTGCCCGGTTTGTGGTGAGTTGCATACCTTATCCAAATGTTCTACTTTTGCAGGGTATGACTTGGACAAAAGGAACCAAGTTGTACGAGAACGCCGACTCTGCCTAAACTGCTTCACTGAAGGACACGGGTGCAAGTCCTGTCCGAGTCGCTTCTCATGCAGGCACTGCAACGGACGACACCACTCTCTCTTGCACAAAGACCGTGATGCCGCCGCCACTAGCAGCAAGCCACAGCCGACCTCCATGATGGTCGCACATCCCGTATCTGCAACTGCGCCCTCCAACAGGAAAGCCGCATCCCTATACTCGGCCATCGTCGCCTTCGACCGAGGAGGCAGAACTGTACATGCCCGAGCCCTGCTGGACGCCGGCGCGGCCATTCCCATGATGACGGAGAGTCTGGCCACATCACTTAATCTGCCCAGGAAGCACGACCCTATTCCGGTCACTGGGATATCTGGCACTACCAGGTGCGAATTTATTGTGACTTGCAACTTATATTCTGTTGATCTAGGATTCAAACTCGCCGAACTGACCTTCACTCTGATAGACTCTCTGGAGCCGATCGCCCGCCCGGCGGACGCTGCCAGCATCAAGAAGCTGCCCGAACTGCGCCACTTCAAGTTAGCTGACGATGAGCTTGGTGGCCGCGTAGATCTGGTCTTGGGTATCTCCCAGCTGACGACGCTGACCTCCGGCGCCCCCTTCAAGGTTGGAGAACTAGGAGCATTGCCCACGCAACTGGGGCTCTGCCTCTCGTGTCCCCTTGAAGCCGGTGCGAGCCCAGCTGTTAACACTGTGTCCACTCCAGGCGACACTCCTGCTGATGTCGCCCGACTCTGGGAGCTGGACCGAGTGCCCGAAGCTCCGACTGTCAACCAGGAGGAGCAGGCGGCTCTCGACCACTTTGACCTGACTCATCGACGTATGGGAGACGGACGGTACTCTGTGTCCCTTCCCCGGACGACTTCTCCACCCGAGCTGGGAGATAGCCGCCGTCAAGCTCTGTCGCGACTCTTGGCGAATGAACGTTCGCTAAAGTCTCGCGGACGCCTCCAGAACTTCAGTGGAGTCATCCAGGAATACTTCACTCTGGGCCACGCTGAGGTCGTTCCCCACGAAGATCTGAAGAAACCGTCATACTACATGCCTGTCCATGCCGTGGTGAAGGAGAGCTCGACGTCAACGAAACTCCGAGCCGTCTTTGACGCCTCCGCACGGACCACCAACGGATCGTCCCTGAACGACCAGCTGTTACCTGGCCCAAATCTATACCCACCCCTACCTGATGTGTTGATCAGGTTCCGCTGCCATCCTTCTGCAGTCTCCGCAGACATCTCGAAGATGTTCCGCGGCATCCTGCTGAATGTGGAAGAGAAGGACTGGCACCGGTTCCTGTATCGAGCAGTCGACGGCAGCATTCGTGATGCCCGGATGCGGAGACTCACCTTTGGGGTCAAGAGCTCTCCCTTCTTGGCCACTCAGGTTCTCCGTCGACATGCACAGGACCATCTGGACTCGCATCCTGCTGCAGCTCATGCCGTGCTCGCGGACTTCTATGTGGACGACGTCCTGTCTGGAGCACGCAACGCCGAAGAAGCCCACGCTCTCTTCATGGATCTGAGAACCTTCTGTGCCGAGGCTGGACTCAACTTGCGCAAATGGCGCACGAACAACCCGGCTCTCCGGAAGCTGATACCTGATGAACTGCTCGAGGAAGACCGCAACGTCTCGCCCTCTCCGGACTCCCACAAGGCACTCGGTGTCCATTGGGATACGGCATCCGACTCTCTCTATGTCGCGATTCCCGACCTGCCATCTGACTTTGCGAAAGTAACGAAAAGAGTCATAGCTGCACTCACCGCTGGCGTGTTCGACGTCTTGGGACTCTTCGCCCCCGTCGTCATTTCAGCCCGCATTCTCTTCCAAGACACTTGGAAGAGAGGCCTCTCATGGGACGAAGAGGTCCCAGACGATCTGCAACGACGCTGGTCTGACTGGATCAAGGATCTACCACGTATCCATCAGCACCCCATCCCTCGCTACGTGTTCTCCAACTCTGCACCTGGATCTCAACTGACGTTACACGGATTTTGCGATGCCTCCACCGTCGCGTACGGAGCTGCTATCTACGCACGGTCGGAGGGACCTGACAACAGCATCTCTATCACCTTGATTATCGCCAAGGCGCGGGTCTTACCCACGAAGCCCATAACTGTTCCCAAAGCCGAACTCTGCGGCGCCCTGCTGCTGGCCAAACTGCTACGACACACAACTACTCTGCTGGATCTGCCTCTCTCTGCCATCCACGCCTGGACTGACAGTGAGATCGTGTTGTATTGGTTGCCCAAGGCGCCTCCTTCACTCAACCGTTTCGTCGCAAACCGTGTTGTGACGATTCAGGATCTGGTTCTGCCCGAACGCTGGCGCCATGTGGCAACCAACGACAACCCTGCCGACTTGGCCAGCCGGGGCGTCCGAGCTCTCGAACTGCTACAATCCGAACTCTGGTGGCACGGTCCAGGCTGGCTCTCTCTCCCGCCAGACTCGTGGCCACCTCCTTTCCGAACTAAACCTACCCTCTCAATCAATTCTGTCTCTGTTCTACCTGATCCCTCTCTCTCCCCCTCTGAAACTGCATTTATGTCTTACCTTGCCAATATTTGTTCTTCTTTTTCCCGTTTCGTTCGTGTTCTGTGTTATGCCCGCAGGTTCTTCAACAACTGTTGCCATCCCACCTCAAAGATTGCCGGACCTCTGACACTCGACGAACTCTCATCTGCGAAAGCCATCCTCTTCACCCTGGCACAACGCCAATCCTTTCCGAAGCTGTTTCATGCCCTGTCTTCACAATCTGCTCCACCTGTCAACCACCCTCTGCGTCACTACCACCTGACGATGTCACCACACGGGTACATCTTGGCGCAGAGCCGGGTGCGCAATCCGAACTCACCATCTGCTCCCACTCAACTCATCCCTCTGTCTGTATCTTCGCCCATCACCAAGCTGCTTTTGACATCTGCCCATCGGTCTCACGGACACCCAGGCACCTCAACTCTGACATCCATCCTCTCGACCACATACCTCATCGTCGGCCTACGGAATTTCCTGAAACAAGTATCCCGCCGCTGCGTGATCTGCCAAAAGATACTGGCCCGCCCACTTTCACATACCATGGGCATGCTGCCATCCGTGAGAACCACACCTGCCCCTCCGTTCGCACACGTCGGGATCGACTTCGCGGGCCCTCTTACGCTACGCGTCGGCTATACCCGAAAGCCTGTACACATCAAGGCCTACGTTACGGTCTTTGTGTGCATGGCCACCAAATCTGTTCACTTCGAGATCTGCGAGAAACTGACCAGCGAGGACTTCCTGGCTACCCTCCGCCGCTTTACAGCACGACGCGGCTGTCCTGCAACGATCCACTCTGACAATGGCTCCAACTTTGTTGGGGCCGCGGAGGAAATCCGGGCCATCCAGGCGATGACTGGATCCAGGGAGTTCCGAGACACCATCATCAACCACTGTTCAACATACGACATCAAATGGCACTTCATTCCCCCAAGGGCACCCCACTTCGGGGGACTGTGGGAGACGGCCGTCAAGGCGATGAAGGTGGGCCTCCGAAAGGTCGCCGCGCCCCACCCGCTCACATGGCCTGAGCTTGAGACTCTCCTCACCGAGGTGGAGAGCGTCTTGAACTCACGGCCCATTGTGGCGGTTAAGGCCGGAGACCTGGAGGAGGGCAACATTCTAACGCCGGGTCATTTCCTGATAGGACGGCCCCTCCGCGCCACACCTGCTCCTACACCACCCAGCGGGAAACTCTCCCTACTACGACGTTGGAATCTCACCGAGAGACTCCAAACCGACCTCTGGAAACATTGGTTAGCTGCCTACATTTCAAGCTGCTCAGCCAGAGCCAAATGGCTGCGTCCTGGACGACCTCTGCGAGTTGGAGATATCGTCCTGGTCAAAGATGAATCCCTACGTTCACGATCCTGGCCCCTCGCCTTGGTAACGAAGCTGCACCCTGGCGACGACAACATCACTCGAGTAGCCACCTTGTACTGCCGAGGCAAGGAGTACAAGAGGCCTGTAATACGCTTGGTGCCACTGATCACCGACGAAGAAGAAGCTGAAGCCCACTCCTTCTCCAACTCCAACGACGACCCCATCGATGCTGAATCTGCTCCTCACACAACTGAACCTGCTCTCAACACACCTGCCACTCTCCCATCTGCTCCCCCCCGGAGTATGTTTGGGCTCCACGCCCAACCAGAGATGTCAAGCCCGGCCGGCCCGGAAGTAATCTACAAACTGAAACTGAATGCACAATATCCATGTTTCATTTGTTTACCTGCATGTATCTGTCTTAATTCATTTATTTCTAATCTTATGCTTATCTGTATCTGTCCCTCTTCTCCATAGTTTCTAATGCACCTGTCATCCCCTTACCCGAATCTCATTGCCGGAGACGGTAATGAGATTCATCACAAACCACTGAACTCTGCTCCAAGTCATCCTGTTCATAATGCGCATCTTATGCGCATCACACTCAACGTCTAATCTCTCTCTGATCTGCTCTTTTCTCTTGTTCGTAATTATAGTCAATCCAATATCTAAACTGAAAGTGGTCAAGTTAATTGCCCCTAGCTTAGCTAGCCAGACCCTGCAGGTCAGCGAGGGACTTAGTCCTATTCATTAACTATGGATCAATTCAGAAATGGATTGAAAGCTTTAGGTGTTTTGGAAATGCTCCATGAGTGTCCAGCTATCTGGAAGCCGTTGTTTGTTCTTGATGCCACTGAACTAACTGCTGGTATTTTTTTTAAATATTTTTTCAAAAATTGACATTATCATAACTTTCTTTTCTAGAGGATATAAAGAAAGTGTTTAAAACAGTTTCTTACAGTGAATCAGGATCAAGGTACAGGGGTGCAGAAGAACAAGCATGGATTCATTTTGTTGACTTTTTGGATGATTGTGAGGTATATTATATCTAGCTAATAAAAAATGTATTTTGAAATGAATTTTGAAATGAGCGACTTTTGCTTTATAGCTGGTTGCATTTCATGCACCTTAAAAGATCTTCTGGTGTTTTTCTCAGGTGCAGAAAGAATCCCACCATTGGGCTTTGATAGTGAAGCACCATCTATTGTTTTTCTACATGATTCTAAAAGCAGATTTCCCACCACATCAACATGTTCAATTCAATTTCGTATACCTATTTCTCATGGAGATCAATATCAATCTTTTAAGGATGATTTTTTGCTAGCAATTTTCGGTAATGATGGATTTGGTGGCGTTTAATTTTTTTTGTATAAGAACTCATTTCACTTTTCTTTGTCTTTAAGTTGATTGTTTGTCTTCCTTGGAATCTAAAATCACTTTTCTTCATTACCATTAAACAAATTTGACTTTCAATGATCCAAACTACTTTTTATTTTAAAGGAAATATATCATTGTGGCAAGTGGTAGCTACATAGCTGCATGGTCAGAGCCTGGAATATTGTTCAACCCAGTCTCTTCATCTAGCATGTATAAATATGTTGATAATTCTGTATTCTAATCAGTCAGCACAGCACACACTAAGATAAATCAATTATTTCTTAAATATAGGCAGGGTTTCTCGAGCTGAAATACTGTAATGGGATGAGGAGAGGACCAAAACTACCAATCAGCTAGTTATTGCCCTTGCAAGGACATGTTGAGTCAGCATACTATACACACCTTATGCTTTCTCCTGTGGTCTCTGGAGGTGGTCTGTAGCACATTCTAATAGGCCATGTTTTAGTTCTCTTTTATGTGCAGGTTCCAAAATTGCTGCAACACATACCTTAAAATGCTCAGTAATGCTAAAGTGTGTTTAAAAATAATGCAAGAATAATGTATTGACCACTACCACCTACACACACTGTCTCTGAACTTCAAGAGATAGCTAACTAGCTAATTATAAACGCTTAAGCAGTACAATCTATTATCTCAGTATCTAGCTAAATAACTGATGAGTTTAGCAAGAAATAAGCCAGTTACTAGTCACATGTGTATCACTTCCTAAAACCAATATGCATGAAGAGGTATACCGCTATAGCTCAGCCAGTCTGGATTGGGCTAGCCAACAAATACGTTACTTTTTTTTCTAGTGATGAATTTATTGTTAGCTATTTGTGGTTGTGTAAGCTAATAAGATTTTCTACCTCAGTGTTATGTGAATATAAACAAGTCAAATAATATCAAAGCTGTGAATTAGCATAAATGAATTCTTTAGTTGAAGCAAAATATCTTATTACAGAGTGAACTGATAAACTTATGTCATCAAGATCACAACCTTGTTGAAACTGCTAAATTTGGTCATCTGTAATACCACATCCAATAACTTCAACTTCTACAGTATTATCAGAAAATGCTGTTGGTATTTCATCCCAATCAATACCAAAATTGCTCCAATCAGCCTAATAATAAAAAAGAAGCGCTAGAGATTGTGATCATTTAAATACCTCAGATAATCCAGTTACAGTTTCATCCATTGGGTCCGTTTCATTTCTGGAATGCATTCCCATAATCCATAGTTGCTGAGGTGTTCGATTATGCTCTGTTCTAAGTGGATGATTTGCCCAGCCATACCTGAATGAATTCAACTGCCGTTGAATGAGGGGCATAAATGCAACGTGCAATGCTTTTAAATCTTTAGACTTATTTATGTCAAGCAAACCAGCATCCTCCAATGAATAGAAAAGCTGATAAAAAAACACAGCACAGCACAGCCAGAGAAAAGATCTCGCCAGTCTTTCTATTCGCTGATTATGAACACTTCTTCCTGTAATAATACTTCATGTGTCCATTCCACGCTGGGGGGTGTTCTAACATAAATTGAGCAACTTGAACATTCTCCCCACCCAGATCAGAACACACTCTTGAGGGAAGTCCGTATTCATGCACTGCTTCCAAAAAACATTTTAATACTGTTCCAGATCGATTGTTAATAGAAACTCTGGGGTAAGTTATTAATCGACTGTACCCGTCAATTCCACCATGAATACCAAACCCCATCGGATTAGTTTATGGTATCCATCAAGATGCCACAAAGAATTTGGTGCAGGCACTGAATACTGGCGTCTGTGCAATACATGCTTGAGCCGTGCTTTAACTCCATGTGGATCCACTCTTTTCATTGAAGCTCGTAGCCTGCTTCTTTGGATACGAATACCTAGATGTCGTAACTTGCTTTGAACTGTCTTTTAAACCAATCAATGGATTTAATGCACATATGTCATTAACCTTTGATCCAGTTCATCATCAGTCAAAGAAGAAAATATTTTGCCTTCAATACAGTACTTAGACATCCTTCGTTCTATGGTGCGTCTACTACAATTGAATATTTTGGCAATATCTTTAATTTTAAAGCCTTGTTCGACAAGAAAAGTAAGTTGCATCTGATCAATACCACATTCAGGACGACCCCTTCCTTTTGTTACAACAGTAACACTTACTGTTATCTCAGCTGAACTTGGAGATGAAAAGGCTCTGGTGTGCAACTTTCAAAGCAGTTCCAATTCCAGCCAATTCTTCTCTGCTGGTGGAACTTACCGCATTCACCATTGCCATAAGTATTGCATCATCACTTTCTCTTGTGATGTTGCTAATTACGTCATATGAGTTAATCTGTTCACAAAGTCCTCGCTTTATGAAAGGTTTCCTTATAGGTCTTTCCCTTACCTTTAGAGGCGTAATCTCTATATTTGCTTCCATAATGGAATTTGCCTTTTCTTTAGACTAGCTATATGTCATTTCCAGGCTGTAGTGCAGTGTATTACTTGATAAACATTGTTATTGGTATTTTAGGAATTCTAGCCTTCGTATGCGTTTCTAAGAAATATAAATACAGGAAGAGAGATGACATTTTCCACGCGTACAGATATGTTGATGACTAATATTATAAAGTTATACAGCATAGAGATAATGTGGATGGTACACGTGACAGTGACAGTGTAGATCGGGACACTTCATAGGAATGGACCGGAACACTTCATAGAGAGAGAACACTTCATAGTCTTGCTCAATTCAAGTCATTGAAGAGAGACATCTTTTTTTCCTTTACAGCTCCTTTATTGGTTAAAATATTGACTAGATATATATTGTTCTTAGTTGCATAAATAAATGGTATTCACACCAGTAATTCTTAGACAAAATGTATGATGAAAAAGTTGCTGCACAGGAACTTGATCTCTGTCTCAATTTTATTTAATGTCAAAATGTGTGGACCCAATAAATGACTTTAGTCTTAATTCTGTACCACACCCGACTAGTTCATGAATCCTGTAGCATGAGAACTCAATAAGTCTGCAATACCGACTAGGTTTAATAGTCTACAACAATACTAGCTACGGTTATGTCTTACTACTTTAAGTCTGAAAGAAGGTTTTACCGCGTAGCAGTTAGGTAAAGGGTCACCTCAGTGTAGTGGTCACCTGACTGTATTTGCGAAGAGGAGCGAGTAGAGTAGTAATGCAATCTCAGTGTGACAACCACCCTAACGAACAGGCTGGAAATTGGCAGTCTGATTGCACATTTAAGGTGGAAGATGTTCCTGCTATTGCAGAGGCTCTTGCTGAAGTAGCTTATCTTTGGGAGCAAATAGCCGTGGCATTGAGAATGCCCAAAACGGTGATTGAAGAATGTAGAGATAAAAGTAGAGGCTTAACTATGAAGTTGTATCATGTACTACACACTTGGGTAGGGGACCAGCACTCCAATACTAAACAGGCCACATTAAAGAACTTGAAGGCAGCACTAGCTGGTCCTTTAGTTGAGCATCCTCAGTTTGCTAGTGAGTTAGAAGACAAGCTGAAGACTTTATTGCGTCTACCCACTGCCACTATTACAAAAAAGACAGTTTTTCAGAGTACAGTCAAGGAAGTCTTAGTGGAGAAGTACTCTCAAAGTCCTGAAGTTCCCCGTGGTTCATGGCCTCCTGTAGTCAATAAAAAATTCATCAACTTGGCTCTGATAGAGACCAGTGGTCAGCCACTAAAATCAGATTACTCTATTCGAGGAGATTCTGATGACGTTCTGGCAAAGAAGAAGAAAGTTCAGTATGAGGACATATTTGGTGTCTATGAGAGAAAGAAGAAACTTTTAATTCTTGGACGTCCGGGTAGTGGTAAAACAACTCTTGTTCATAAGATAGTAAAGGATTGGTGTGTTGGTAAAGCGTTACATGGGGCTGAACTAGTATTTCTAATTAGCTTAAGAATGATTCACTCTGAAAATAATACTAAATTGCTTGATATTCTTCAAACTTTTTTCTTTAATGAAAGATACTTAAGACAAATTTCGGAGGCGATTGAACTTTCTCAGGGTAAAAATGTGTGTTTTATTTTGGATGGTTTTGATGAATATGGACCTCTGAATAAAAAAGAATCTGTTATATATGCACTTTTCAGTAAATCTTATCTTATTGATGCTATGGTCATATTGACTTCCCGACCTGCAGCAGCTTCTGCTTCTCCTGAAATACTGCACACTTCTTTTAAAAAAATAGAAGTATTTGGATTTAGCAAGAACCAGATAATGGAGTATATTAGTCATTTCCCTTTTTCATCTTCATCGAATACTTGTGGAAGTCACTCTGAGAGGCTCCAGATTTTTCTTTCTTCCCATTCTGGAGTGTTGGACTTGTGCTATTTGCCTGTCAATTGTGTAATTGTATGCTTTATATACGACTCAGAACCGGACCACCTCCCTGACACACAGACTCAAATCTATGTGTTGTTTACCAGACTGATTATTCTTCGTCAACTAACTAGCAGAAATATATCAAGACAACTTTATTCTCTTGATGACTTGGATGGCCAAGAAGCAGAAGATTTTAAGCAGCTGTGTAGTCTGGCGTTTGATATGACTAAAGACTCCCAGCAAGTCATTACTAAAGGTCCAGCAAATTGTGAAGAGGCACATTCGCTGGGATTAGTTACTACAGACATCACAGCAGGACTTTGTGGGTATGTGAATAGCTATTCCTTTCTTCACCTGACACTACAGGAATTTCTGGCAGCTTACCACTTGTCTAAACTAAACCAGGAGAAGCAGTTGTCTCTTATAGAGAAGTATGGCAAGGCAGTTCACATGCTAACTGTTTGGAAGTTCTATTTTGGACTGGTCAGCTTTGAGACAGGACTAGAAAGGGCAGAGATTATTTTTTCTGCTATAAATTCTAGCAATGGATTTGGAGTAGATACCCAATTATTCAAGGTTCAGTGTTCATACGAAGCTAAGCAAGCCTGCATTTGTCAGCTAGTGTTATCAAAAAAGTTTGATTATATTTTTACAGGTACCCTTAGTAACTACGATGTATCTGCCATAGCTTATACTATGTCTACAAATATCATTCAAGATCGTCTTCTCACGTCATCATCATATCTAGTTTTTCAATCATGGGGGCCAGGAAACGAAAAACTCAAAATACTTCTTAGTCAACTTGATGATAAAGCTTTGGAATCTCTAAATCATTTAAAAGTGGCCCGCTGTAATGTTAGCATTGTCGATATTGAATCATTGGCTTATTATTTAAATTTTAGCAAAATGAAAGAGATGGAAGGTCAAGGATTGAGCTGTCTTAAAATTTTAAGTTTATCTGAAATTGATTTAGGAAATGAAGGTGTGGCAGTACTTGTTACTGGATTAGATGATAATGATGTGCTGGAGGATTTAGATTTATCTCGAAATGTAATCAGTGATGTAGGTGTTATTGAGTTAATGAGAACCTGTTATCTTGCATATCTAGATCTTTCTGTCAACCAAATTGGAGATGAAGGAGCCGTGGCAATAGCTAGAAGACTCAGAAGAAACAATAGATTGAAGAGTATTGACTTGTCGTGCAATAAGATTGGCATTGATGGTGTTGAAGCTCTGGCTCATGTTATACAAAGCACTTTAGATCTTAATTTAGCTGGCAATAGGTTTGCTCGCTCTACATCATGTCACGACACAGATACTTCTGATTCAGAATCTGATTCTGACTATTTTGATTGTAGAGACTATGTAATACGAGATACAGAATCTGAGGAACTGCAAGATCATTGCAATTTAATGGTGTTAGATTTATCCTTAAATATCTGTGATGGCGATCCTGTGGCATTGATTTCTAAATTTAAATCACTCTCCCATCTCGACTTAACAGGAAATGGTATTGGCCTAAATGCATCACTGGCTGTTTTGGACTATGTTGTAAAAAGTGAGAACTGTCAGAAACTTAAGTTTCTCTGTTTATCTTCTGTTGTATTGTCTGACCAAAGTTTGGGATATTACTTGAGACGAGAAAGAACTCTATCTCTGCGTAGTCGATTTGAAGTCTATCGTGCTAAATTGTTGCACCCATCTTCTTCAGTTATTGTTGATTTATCGTTTAACAATATTGATAAAGCAAGTGGACTATCTATACTCCGAACTCTGAAGCATTATGATAGAGTTGGTGGTGTATATTTGGAAGACAATGACGTGGGCACTGATAAAGATACAATATCTGAGTTAGGGAAGACATTTCAACACGATAGTAGTAATAGAGTCCTGATCTTTAATAAATGTTTTAGAGTTCCAGCCAGCAATGCATGGTATATGAGATGGTGGTGTGCCACAGTGTAATTAATTTAGTGTACAATGTTATATTCCATTGCTCATTTCACAATGTCAATTGTAGCTTTTTTAGTCTGTTATTTTCCTTGTAACTATTTGGGCTTCATGTAAGATATATCATGTGTTTTGTATGAAAGCTTAAACTAAATCAGATAACCAAAGAATTTTAAAACTAGCAAGGGAATTACTAATGGAATTTAGCCTACTTTGCTGTAGGGTCTCCACTTTCAACATAGCCAAAATGCCTGGTGACTGCATAACTGGATGTCCATATCAGATTTACTGCTCAAACCAACATTAGCAAATAGCTTCTCTGCCCTCTCAATGTCTGTCCAAAGCTAACAAGTCCAAAATAAAATTTCCATACAGCTCTCATGTGAATGTCTTTGCCATACTTCTCAGGTCTGGAGGGTAATGATGTGTTGGAAAGTCTCAACTTACAAGGTAATTCAATGAGTGCCGTGGGAGTGAGTAGACTAATGATGGCAAGTTGTCATGTACAGCATCTAGATTTATCCTCCAATCGTTTAGGTGATAGTGGTGCCATTGCTGTCGCTGATGGACTTAAAGATAATCCGACTTTAAAGAGTATTTATATTAGCTTGGAATGAGATTGGTTTTGCTGGCATGGAAGCTTTAGCTCTCGCGTTGCAAGGAAACTGTGTAGACGTTACATTATGTGTAAATAAAATTTCATCCACTCGTGCACGGATTGATAGCACTTCTTATAATTTATCTGAAACTCAGTATGACGTGCAGAATGTAGATGTCAATTGAACACAACTTGTTGGGTAATTCTTGTGGTGGAACTCCAGTGTCAATAATTTCTAAATTTAAATCACTCTCCCATTTAAACTTATCCTGCAATAATATTAACCTGCCAGGAGCAATGGCTGTTGTGAAATATGTGGCAAACAGTGAGAATTGCCATCATCTCAAGTATTTAGGTCTGTCTTTCATTTTACTAGAAAGATAGCATTCCAGAGAATTTATAAAATTTCATGCACCCTCTGGATTTATTGTGGATTTATCACGTAACAATATCAATAAGACAATTGCAATCTCTCTACTCCAAACTATGGGACGCTATGATCAAGTTGGAGGAATTAATTTGAGTAAAAATAATATCACTCCTGATGAAGGAACAATAACTGAGTTAAAACATGCATTTCAACATGACCAAATAGATCGAATTTTAATCTTTCAAGATTTGTTTTGAAATTCCTGCAGCTCAGAGTGAGCATCCCAGACTGAGTGACAAAGGACACAAAAGAGAATTATGCAAGGAAGGACTGGAACAGAAAGAAGAAAAGAGAAGAAAGACAATTTGATTTACATCATCTCATTAATTAGTGTGGGCTGGAACAGAAAGCAGAAAAGAGAAGAATTTAATTTAACATCATTCACTGTCACAGTGATTTGCTATAAAACTCCTATAGCATAAGGGCAAGTAGTCTGGAAGTGGTTTTAGTAAGGTTTAAACCACGTGGAACTTTAAAGAAGTAGTCTCGCGTAGCCACAGACCCTTTACCTACCTCTGTACTACCCAGCGTAGCGGTAGGTAAAGGGTCTCGCTACGTGAGACAAGTAAAGAAAAGCAGTCCCCCACTTCAACTTTTTTTTTTCTAAGGACTTCTAAATCGCAACTGACATTTGAAGCTGGTAGGGTTGGTGCACCGAAACTATGTAAACAATTGTTAAGGTCTACGTTTCTATAACTATCTAGAAGAGAGTATTATAATGGCTGCCACTACGACAAACATATTATTGGGTGAGTGTGTGCTGTTATTGGAGAAACTAATGGGGTTCCAGGTTGTCAGGTTGTCAGTGGTGGGAAATAATTGAGGACTCAACTGGTAATTTAGTATTCTTTCCACACTTTTCATGCTGACGCAAAGTTTTGCTTCCTTTTGTGTTTAGATTTCAAGTTGATAAGTATAGTAGTACCTTTCTGATGTATTTCTACAGTGCAGCATGTAATAACAGTGTATGCATGCCATCTGGTAAAGGGTTTGATGAGTCAGTGTCATACAGGATTTTTCGATGGGGTGGGAAGGCACTGCAGTACTTAGCCACACCCATTGTAAACCCACACTACTTTGTGATGCACATGCTTTTATAAGTGTGTATTTCACACTTGTCAGTGTTTGGTTTCTTACTGCACATGAACAACTATAACTATTGTACTATGTGTTCTCTAGCTGACTAATCACATGTAAGAACTGAGAATTCTAGTCGTTTATAATATGGAATATGTAGCTTGCTTGCCATTTGTGCTACCCTCCCCCTCATCAGGGTGTCATACAGAGGTGGAGTCCATGTAGACATTTAGCAACACTGAAGTCATGCTCGCTATTTACAGGTGTGAAGATAGGTTGGTATAGTCTTCAGTGGTAGTTATAGTCCACTGTGTGTTGTGATGCAGTCACTCAGTGGTTGTATGTATGTGCGTTTGTGTGTGTGTATGTATGTATTGTGTGTGTTGTGTTGTGTGTGTGTGTGTGTGTGTGTGTGTGTGTGTGTGGCTGTGTGGTGTAGTGGTTGTGTCCTGGGCTCAGGGCCTCAGGTCCCCGAGTTCAAGCCCAACTGTGGCATTTTTTTCATCTGATTTTCCATCTGCCTCCTACCAGCCCCACCAGTCCACCCAGCTGTGATTGGGTACCTGGCATTTGCTGGGGTGCAAATTCAAGGCCTTTTCTCATGAACAGCAATGGTCCAGGTGGAACTACGGGTGCCCACACCACTTGCTGTGAGGAAAGGTCTGTTCTCCTGCGAGTTCCTAGCCTGGCTCCAGGAGCTTTGCTTGCACGACTCACAGTGCCTGCTTAGTGCACAGGCATCCTGGCTCTGCCAGGTGCACGTGACCGCCTAGCGGCAGCTAGAGAATTTGTTTGTTTGTTTGTGTGTGTGTGTGTAGGTGCTACTAGCAGTGTGAGCCAGGTGACATCCTCCATTCCTTTAAGTAGCCAGTTAGTACGGCTCCAGTGACCGGAGCTACTACTACTACTACTAACTACTACTACTACCAAACATCATACACATCGAAGAACTAGAGCCCTGGTCATAAGGTAGGTGGGGGGGCCCAGTGAAGTTGGTGGGAGGGGCCCACGTGATAGGTAAGTGGGAGGGTCGGTGAGAGATAGATGGGATGGGCCAGGTGAGAGATAGGTGGAGGGGGGCCAGCCGAGAAGTTAAGTGGGAGGGGTCAGGTGAGAGATAATGGGATGGGCCGGTGAGAGATCGTTATGGAGGGGCCGGCGAGAGTCAGTGGAGGGGCCATGTTAGAGTAGGGGAGGGGCCAGGTAAGAGGTTGGTTGGGAGGGCCCCGTAAGAGGTAGGTGGAAGGGCCTGTGCCATGTGTCTGTTGCAAGTCGCATGTGTCACTGAGAGGGTGGTCTCTGTGTGGGTGGTGGTTTATATGTGTGATTAGTGGAGTTCTGAGTTTGGCAGACCAGAGAGTTGTGTTGTCCAGCAAGCTAAGAAGGTGCCGCCGTGGGATTGGACACTGGCGAGAGCGGAGACAAGGGTGAGTGTACCACTCTAGTCAGATAGCAGAGACATGTGAGTGTACCAGACTCTAGCAGAGATCAGAGATAAGGTGATTGTACCAACTCTCGCAGAGCACCTAGATACTGTGAGTGGAACCAGACTCGAGCAGAAGCAAGACTAAGTGATTTACCAGACTCTAGCAGAGAACAGAGATAAGGTGAGTGTACCAGGCTCTAGCAGAGAACAGAGATAAGGTGAGTGTACCAGACTCTAGCAGAGAACAGAGATAAGGTGAGTGTACCAGGCTCTAGCAGAGAGCAGAGATAAGGTGAGTGTACCAGACTCTAGCAGAGAGCAGAGATAAGGTGAGTGTACCAGGCTCTAGCAGAGAACAGAGATAAAATGAGTGTACCAGGCTCTAGCAGAGAACAGAGATAAGGTGAGTGTACCAGGCTCTAGCAGAGAACAGAGATAAGGTGAGTGTACCAGGCTCTAGCAGAGAGCAGAGATAAGGTGAGTGTACCAGGCTCTAGCAGAGAGCAGAGATAAAATGAGTGTACCAGACTCTAGCAGAGAACAGAGATAAGGTGAGTGTACCAGGCTCTAGCAGAGAGCAGAGATAAGGTGAGTGTACCAGACTCTAGCAGAGAACAGAGATAAGGTGAGTGTACCAGGCTCTAGCAGAGAACAGAGATAAGGTGAGTGTACCAGACTCTAGCAGAGAACAGAGATAAGGTGAGTGTACCAGGCTCTAGCAGAGAGCAGAGATAAGGTGAGTGTACCAGACTCTAGCAGAGAGCAGAGATAAGGTGAGTGTACCAGGCTCTAGCAGAGAACAGAGATAAAATGAGTGTACCAGGCTCTAGCAGAGAACAGAGATAAGGTGAGTGTACCAGGCTCTAGCAGAGAACAGAGATAAGGTGAGTGTACCAGGCTCTAGCAGAGAGCAGAGATAAGGTGAGTGTACCAGGCTCTAGCAGAGAGCAGAGATAAAATGAGTGTACCAGGCTCTAGCAGAGAACAGAGATAAGGTCAGAGAACAGAGATAAGGTGAGTGTACCAGGCTCTAACAGAGAACAAAGATAAGGTTAGGTATCAGGCTCTAGCAGAGAACAGAATCGGTGAAGGGTACCCACAATCTCTTAAGCAGAGAACAGAGATAAGGTGAGTGTACCAGACTCTAGCAGAGAACAGAGATAAGGTGAGTGTACCAGGCTCTAGCAGAGAACAGAGATAAGGTGAGTGTACCAGGCTCTAGCAGAGAACAGAGATAAGGTGAGTGTACCAGGCTCTAGCAGAGAACAGAGATAAGGTGAGTGTACCAGACTCTAGCAGAGAACAGAGATAAGGTGAGTGTACCAGACTCTAGCAGAGAACAGAGATAAGGTGAGTGTACCAGACTCTAGCAGAGAACAGAGATAAGGTGAGTGTACCAGACTCTAGCAGAGAACAGAGATAAGGTGAGTGTACCAGACTCTAGCAGAGAACAGAGATAAGGTGAGTGTACCAGGCTCTAACAGAGAACAGAGATAAGGTGAGTCTACCAGACTCTAGCAGGGAGCAGAGATAAGGTACCTACATCAGAGAGAGAAGCTACATATCAGAATCTCTCCCATATGTTCTCTTTTTCATACTGTGGGTTTGACTGGCTCTAGAGGAAAGTGTCTCTTAGTGCTAGTGATACAAGGTGACGTAGTCGTCTGTCATTCCAGATTCAGTATTTAGTGTCTAAATACTAACACAATGTTACCAAATACTAACACAATACTAACACAATGTTATCAAATACTAACACAATGTTACCAAATACTAACACAATGTTATCAAATACTAACACAATGTTATCAAATACTAACACAATGTTACCAAATACTAACAAAATGTTACCAAATACTAACACAATGTTACCAAGCACTAACACAATGTTACCAAGCACTAACACAATGTTACCAAGCACTAACACAATGTTACCAAATACTAACACAATGTTACCAAATACTAAAACAACGTTGCCAAATACTAACACAACGTTGCCAAATACTAACACAATGTTACCAAATACTAACACAATGTTACCAAATACTAACACAATGTTACCAAATACTAACACAATGTTACCAAATACTCTACTACTTACTTGGATGTTAGTTTGTAATAAATAATATGAAAAGCCTCTGAGTTTTATTTTTTTACTATTAACTAATGAATGTATTGACATAAAAAGATGGGATGACTTGAATTTTAAGTGTGCAGTGTAGTTAGTGTTTAGTTAGTCTACAGTGGGTCTATAGCTAGTACATGTAACTAGTTTGTAGCTATTTCTAGTTAGTCTACGGTGGATCTATAGCTAGTACATGTAACTAGTTTGTAGCTATTTCTAGTTAGTCTACGGTGGATCTATAGCTAGTACATGTAACTAGTTTGTAGCTATTTCTAGTTAGTCTACACTTGTCTAGAGCTGGTGGGTGAGATGAGCTACTGCAGTCTGTAGCTAGTCTGTAGCTGATCGATTGGGTAAGGTATGATGATATATGTCTGCTCATAACATTGTCTTATCCAAGATGCTATTCTGCTGCAGAGTTCAGATTTTATATCTAAATTTCAGATTGCAGATATTGACAGTGAAGTGAAGAGAGTGAAAGAAGAGCAAAAGAAGTGAGTAACAGTGAGTGTTTTTGCAATTGATCACCCTTTACCAACTTCACCCTTTACCAACTTCACCCTTTACCAACTTCACAATACTGAATACTTTGGGGACCTCAATGTGTCTTATTCTAGAATATATTTTCATTGCATGATTGTTCAGTAACTAGTGATGTGCTGGAGCACAAATGGTGAGCGAGCCTGTGCACAAACGAAACACTTCAAAAGAATCTATCAGTCCATTTCTAAATGTACTAGCGATGTGCTTGAGCACAAATGGCTAGCGAGCCTTAAACTAACATTCAAGCTACTGAAATAAAGTCGAGTTGTTAAATTAAGCATATGCGGTAAAGGGGATTCAATGCCATAGTAACCGCTCCCCGCAACTGTTTGAATTGAAAAACAAGCAACAAAATCAAGTCACGTTATTTGAAATGGAGCTCCCATAAGTTTTTGAGTTTTAACTGCACCCACAAAAGAATTCAAAGCGGTAAACAATTCAATTTCTAAGGTGATACGGGTAATGATCGCTAAACCGGAGGGTTCTGTTTTGTGAAGTTTGGGACGGGTCGAACACGGAGTGAACATAAAAATACGCGAGGGTCAAAGTACTAAATGACATACGTACGTCCACACATATATATATAAACTAGTGATGTGCTTGAGCACAAATGGCGAGTGAGCCTCAAGTTAGGTACATAAAACTGCAGTATTGCCACTACATAATTATATTAAACTTAGTTCAATTAAAATAAGTGTAATAGCAGTTGAACATATAGCATAGAAATACAAAATTACTCTCTTACATGAGTAATGGTAACTTCTGTATTATCAAACTTAAGCCATTCTGACTACCTCAATTACCAGTAACTCGTAACTCTTGAACAAGCTCTCAGCTACAAAAATAAATAGGCCATTATTTTTGTAATTCAGGCAACAAATATGGAGTTACTACTTACCTAAATTTCCTGAGTATTGGTAACTTTTGTAGTAACGCCATTCTGACTATCTGAATTACTTGTAATTCTTGACAAGTTCAAAGCTACAAAAACAAAAGACATTAATTTTAGCAATCAAATACAAAATTACCTTCTTACCTCATAGTGGTAACTTCAGTAGTATCAAATTGAAGCCATTCTGACTATCTGAATTTACCAGTCACTCTTGACAACAAGTTCTCAGATACAAAAAAAGAATTATTGAGTTATTTTTGTAATTTTAGCTAACAAATATGGAAATACGTACTTACCTCAGCTTCCCTCGAGTATTGGTAGCTTCCTTAGCATTAATATTAAGGCATTCTGACTACTGGTGGGTCTTGACAACCAGCAACTGGCACTTCGTAGCCTCCCAAAACGGCGAAGTTTTGAAAATTAAGTCTGGTAAAAAGTCTTCAATGCCTTATTAACCGGTAGCAGCAACTGTTTGTGACTTGAAAAACAAGCGTTTTTGCAGGAATTCTCTCACAATTTTTAGCCCAAGTTTAAAGTAAGACTTGGTTAATGTTGTAGAACTCCAAGAAACTGGGGTCAAGCCAGAAAAGCCGTGTTTTTAGGAGAAAAAAAGCCCCCCGCGTGCGTTTAAGAGGCATACATACCATTCATACATACATAAATATATACATATACCATTACCCGATTTTGCATTATCCACCCCTAATACTGTCTCGCTCGCTTCGCTCGCTCACCAACAAACATACCCAATTTTCAATTGTGTTACCCCTGTAAGTGTCTCGCTCGCCAATAAGTAGTAGCCGTTGTGACCATTATATACTTTAGCTAACAAATACAGAACCACTTACTTGCCTCAATTTCCCGAGTACTGGTATTGTCTGTAGTCTCTAATATCACATTTTGACTATCTGAGTTTTTGAAAATATGTCTGGTAAAGGGTCTCAATAACATAGTAACTTTTCGCCGTAACATTTTTCGACCTGAAAAAACATGTTCTAGAGAATGACTGCACAGTGTTGAGTTTAACAGCAAGTTTTTAAGACCTAAGTGTGTCTTGTGTCATTCAGAAACAACCTAATATGAAGGGGTAAACAATTAAATTTCCTTGAATGATACGGGATCGCTAAATCGAAGATTCTGTTTAGTGGAGGTATGGGAAGGGGTAGACCACAAAGCAAACACAAAAACGCGAGGGTCAAAGTACAAAATGACATACGTACATCCACGCATATATACTAGTGATGTGCTTGAGCACAAAATGGCGAGCGAGCCTAAAACTACACTATTGTTAAATGATTGATTTTTAACTTCTAACACTCAAGCTACTAAAGAAAAGTCGAGATTTTAAATTATGTATATGTATATATATGGTAAAGGGGATTTAATGCCATAGTAACCGCTCCCCAGAACTGTAAAAAGCAACAAAAAACAAGTCGCGTTATTTAACATTTTTTCTTTTTTCTAAGTAGTAGTTGTAACGCACAATACTATTCACACAATTAAACACACCTACATGAGACTTACCTTCGTGGTTAGTCTAGTGGACAATGAACTTTTAAGTAAATACTGTTGCGTAGGTTATAACTATGACAAATAACGTATTAACTTACCACCACCACTAACTCGAATAGAAATGGAACTCAGGTAAGTGTTTGAGTTTTAACTGCACCTGCAAAAGAATTCAAAGCAGTGAACAATGCTATTTTTCTAGGATGACACGGGTAATGATCGATAAACCAGAGGATTCTGTTTAGAGAAGTTTGGGACGGGGCCGAACACCGAGCTAACACAAAAATACGAGAGGGTCAAAACGTCCACATATATAAGCAAATATCCCCGGTTCTCAATTTGACACCAATGTATAGTGTCTCGCTCGCTCGCCAAAAATTTCATTTCATCGCATGATTACCCATTGTGCAGCTTTGCTGTCGGGCAGAGTTCATGTGGTATTTGGTGTAAACAATGGAGTTCCTTTTAGTGAAGTCATAAATACACATGTCAGCTGGACTGTAGGTAGAGTTATACATAGACTGACTGTAGGTAGAGTTGTACATAGACTGACTGTAGGTAGAGTTGTACATAGACTGACTGTAGGTAGAGTTGTACATAGACTGACTGTAGGTAGAGTTGTACATAGACTGACTGTAGGTAGAGTTGCACATAGACTGACTGTAGGTAGAGTTGCACATAGACTGACTGTAGGTAGAGTTATACATAGACTGACTGTAGGTAGAGTTGTACATAGACTGACTGTAGGTAGAGTTATACATAGACTGACTGTAGGTAGAGTTGGTAGAGTTGCACATAGACTGACTGTAGGTAGAGTTGCACATAGACTGACTGTAGGTAGAGTTATACATAGACTGACTGTAGGTAGAGTTGTACATAGACTGACTGTAGGTAGAGTTATACATAGACTGACTGTAGGTAGAGTTCTCATAGACTGAACTGGAGGTAGAGTTGTAATAGAGGACTGTAGGTTAGAGTTCTACATAGGATGGGACTGTCGGTAGAGTTGTACCTAGGATGACTGTGTAGGTAGAGTTTACATAGGACTGACTGTAGGTAGAGGCGTACATAGACTGACTGTAGGTAGAGTTGTACATAGATGGACTGTAGGTTAGAGTTGTACATAGACTGCTGTAGGTGAGCGTTGTAATCGACTGACGTAGGTAAGATAGGTTGTAAATAGAATGGAAGCTGTAGGTAGAGTTGTACATAGACTGACTGTAGTTAGAGTTTGTACATCAGACTGACTGTAGGTAGAGTTGTACATAGACTGACTGTAGGTAGAGTTGTACATAGACTGACTGTAGGTAGAGTTGTACATAGACTGACTGTAGGTAGAGTTGTACATAGACTGACTGTAGGTAGAGTTGCACATAGACTGACTGTAGGTAGAGTTGCACATAGACTGACTGTAGGTAGAGTTATACATAGACTGACTGTAGGTAGAGTTGTACATAGACTGACTGTAGGTAGAGTTATACATAGACTGACTGTAGGTAGAGTTATACATAGACTGACTGTAGGTAGAGTTATACATAGACTGACTGTAGGTAGAGTTATACATAGACTGACTGTAGGTAGAGTTATACATAGACTGACTGTAGGTAGAGTTGTACATAGACTGACTGTAGGTAGAGTTGTACATAGACTGACTGTAGGTAGAGTTGTACATAGACTGACTGTAGGTAGAGTTGTACATAGACTGACTGTAGGTAGAGTTGTACATAGACTGACTGTAGGTAGAGTTATACATAGACTGACTGTAGGTAGAGTTGTACATAGACTGACTGTAGGTAGAGTTATACATAGACTGACTGTAGGTAGAGTTATACATAGACTGACTGTAGGTAGAGTTATACATAGACTGACAGGACGACTCAAGAAGTCATTATTGAACTAGTTTTATTGGTTGGTGAGATAAGTGAAGACTTCACTACATCTCCTGTAGCAGATCCAGTGTTTAGTTGAGCTACAACTGCTAATGTCTGTTATTGCAGTCTGTCTTAGTTTGCTGGTGTTATTGGCAATGCTCCAGCAAAATCATTAATAGTTAAAAACAACAACAAACAACAGCAACATTTATTGGGTGTGTATTAATTAGAGTTGACAGTGAGTTGGATCTCATCAAGACGCAGCAGACTGAGTTGGAGAGAATGCTGAATGAGATGGAGATTCAGATCTCTTCTTCCTGCTCTCCTGCAAAGGTCCAGTATGCAGACCAGCAGAGAACTCAGACGTGAGTGAGTGGGTGGGAGGGTTTAAATTAATGGATGCCCGTCTCCTCTTAACACACAAATACACACACACACATACACACACACACCTCCTCCACCATCTTCACAGCCTCATATAGATGCCACTATTGCAGAACCCTCTCTAGCTGGGTAGATATGTTCTCTTTTAATAACTACATGCACTGCAGCTGACTCCTGGATGTTAAGCAGGGTCACTAGGTTTACATTACATATGTAATACATGTTGATTGTACATGTGTACATACATGTATGCATACATACATGTGTGTGTGTGTGTTTGTGTGCAGGTTCAGGATGGCGGAGAACATAGACTCAGAGTTGAAGGGAATGGCTCGGGATCTGAAGGAGATTATAGAAGAGATGAACACAGCCAACAGTAACCAGGATCAGTCCCAGAGCACAGTGAGTGAGGGGGCGGGGGAGGATGAGTGAGGGGGTGGGAGGATCATCATAACACATACTTCTTTGTCTCCTCCGCCCTCTTCTCCCTCCCCTCCCCCAGTGATGGGTATGTGATTATTTTTCTGCTCCCAGTTGTGCCCCAACTTTGAGCAACACGTAGTACTTTTTTATAAATGGTAACATGTGATAAAATATTAATCTCACACCCACATGCCACACCCACATACCACACCCAGTTCTCACAGATAGTCCAGATCCTGAACGCCCACACGGAGAGTCTGAATTGGATAGATCGTGAGACGTGTCTTCTCAAGCAGAAGGTGGAGGATGTGGGCAAGTTAGCTCAGGCCAGGAAGAAGGAGATGGAGCCTTCCTTCAGAGTGAGTTACTTGAAGGGGTCGGGGGTCATTCCCTCAAGAGTCAATTCAATTATTGAGAATAATGAAGGGTCTACTGGTCTGTCTACAAGTGTGGGATTTCTGAAGATGCGTGCAATCCATTGTTCATTGTTCAGCTGAAATCAACTGAGACTAGTGGTTATGAGATATTTTATACTTATCATTGTTTGGATTGGTCTGTCTGTCTTTCTGTCTGTGTGTGTGTGTGTGTGTCTCCCTCCCTCCCTCCCTCCTGCAAAGAAGTCTCCATGTCAGTGACATTTGCTGGCTAGTGTGGCCCTCCTATCCGTAGAGACAGTCTATTGTAGTTGGTTCTACAGTAAGTATTGTAAGCCAAGTAGATGCTGAGTGTGGTGAAGTCTGTACACATGTAGTTGTGCTTAGCAACCAACCTAAACCAGCAGCTGCCTCTCTCCACAAGCTAGAGTATGTACTTGGATTTTCTATATTATGCTTGCGGTAGAGCAGCAACCTTTGCCCCCTGTATTAGGACTCTGACCTATTTGAAACTGCTGAACACGAAAAAACTAAAACTAAATATTTTAGAAGACAGTAAATTCGATTAAAACTAAAACTACCAGTAGAGTTGATTATAAAAACTAAAACTAAGCAAATTTTTTTGCGAACAATTCACTCACGTTGAATTATGTCACTATTGAATGAAGATATAAATTGCCATCAAATAATATTCTCTAAACTATATAAAATAATATTATTATACTTTATTTATATTACCTAAGATTTCATAAAATATCTATTTTTGAAGTTTTTTCATTAAAACTAACTAAAATCTTCTCATGATATTGAAGAAAAACTAAAAACTAACTAAATATTCAGGAGAATTTGGACAAAAAAACTAAAATTAAGCCTTCAAGACATTTATTTAGTATAAATAACTAAAACTAATAAAGTCTGGAATCTCTAAACCAAAATCAACACTGGTAACAGCCACTAGTAGAGCACAATATTTTATAATTGCAGCTGTGATCTGGTGATCTGTCTTTATTTGAAATTGAATATAAATTCTGTAGCCATGGTGCTAGCATTTCTCCTAACACAGTTACTATGCATACGTGTGTGTATGTGTGTGCGTGTGTTCCTCAGGTCTCCTTGTAGTAATACATAAACTGCTCATGAGGCATTGAAAACACCTATAGCAATACTGCATGTGTCTATGTGGTGGGGAGGGAGTGTCTGTCTGGTAGAGGAGGGAGTGTCTATCTGGTAATGGTGGGTGTGTGAGTGTCTTTGTACGGACAT
>WLWD01003708.1_pt1 | contig 25004 bp, 18 predicted proteins | sample 6712731 | NCBI WGS metagenome assembly WLWD01 (sample SAMN12718690, study PRJNA576275) | sponge metagenome | isolation source: marine sponge | host: Mycale hentscheli | place: New Zealand: South Island, Marlborough, Capsize Point | collected 2014-11-01 | reverse complement strand
TCGACACTGAAGTAGAAGATGGTAAGTCAATACTCCTCTATGTCCTAGCTAGTCCCAGAGAGTCTGTGTGTTAGTGACAGAAGGATGGTCAGCCATTAGCTAACGATGCTACATATTCAGGAGTCACTGAGGACATTCTTGTTATTAGTTGTGCTAGACAGGGAACAGAAGGAGAGTACGCATGTTTGAGGCTTCAAGACAATAAAATGGTTAGTAATGAGATCACTTTGAAAATAATTTACACTAAAGAAAAGAAACAACTGTTAGATTTATATTCTGTTTGTGAAGAAATCGCAGAAGACTCGTGGCCTCCAGTAGGAACTAAAACTTTTGTCAATTTAGTTCTAGTAAGATCAGAGAAACCAAGCACGGATTCTAAACAGTACTGTATTTCAGAAGATGCTGATAAGGTTATCGTAAAGAAATAGAGTATGAGGAAGTTTTTGAAGAATATCAAAAGAGTACTGTATTTCTGGTGATGCCGATAAGGTTACAGATAAAAAGAAAAAGTAAAATACGAGGACCTATTTGTGGAATATCAAAGCGGGGGTCTAATTGTAATTGAAGGACGCCCTGGTAGTGGTAAAACTACACTCGTACACAAACTTGTAAAAGAATGGAGTAAGGGAACTATATTGAAAAATGCAAAGCTGGTCTTCCTTATAACACTTAGATCTCTAAACAATGCAGGATCTAAAGATATTATGTTCGGGTATTTAGAAGAATTTATAAAAAATTTTGGAATTAACAAAGAAAATGGAGAAGAATTGTGTATTATACTAGATGGATTGGATGAGTATAAGTCTGAAGATACATCTTCAGTTGTTTATAGTCTACTAGACAAAGTCTGTCTTCCCAGAGCAATGATAATAGTGTCTTCTCGTCCAGCTGCAATCAGACATTTGGTTTCAAGAAAAATGAAATTATTGAATATGTGAGAAGTTTTCCGTTTAGCTCTGATTTGGAATCAGTTAGCAGCTACTCCTCTGGCCTTGAGAAGTACCTCAACGATCATCCCAATGTATTCCACATGTGTTACTTACCAGTACATACTGCCAAGATATGTTATCTTTACAAACACCAAAGAGACAGAGGAACAGTTGGCAGCAGTACAAAAAACAAGGAGACTTGTCTTCTGCAATTTGGATTTTTCTCTGTGGCCTTATCAACTTCCTGGGTAGCCTTATCAACTTCCTGGGTAATGACGACTTGCTTTTTTCAGTATTAACACTTCTTGATAAAGATTTAATTATGTATCTATCTTGTGCATTTGAATCTCAATAGAAGATGGTATGTGACACAATATTGATGGCCCTCGATAGGGAATTTGTCTTCCCCCCAGAAATCACATCATTTGACATAGCCTGTGTAAAATACATCTGAAGACATCACTGTTTTAGAATTTCCAGAAAATAGCACTACCAAGGTGTTACAAAATGTGGATGAAAAGCATTTTAGTTCTTTACAGGTATTAAAATTTAAAGTAATGCTTCACTGAAACGAAGGATTTAATTATTTTTGGCAATATTCTCAGACAGTGTTCACAACTTGAAGAAATAACGGACTTGCAGCTAGTTGAAATAGACTATGAAGGAGCTCTACATGTTTACGAGGCATTCAACAATGCTGTTAATCTTCAATTCTTGGGAATGTCCTGTTCTTCATTCTCAAAACATATTCTTTTATTATTGTTTGGGCTACAAAATTAGGCCAACTTCGTCCTGAAGGTATTGAGGAAGTTTGTGTCTACTTTCTCAGAATCAATTACACTATCTGGTCATATCGAAGTGTGAAGTTACTATTGAGGGTGCCAAGGGCTTAACTGGAGCATTACAGAACTACCACAATCTTGCAGGATTGAAATTGTATGATAACACAATTGACCCAGTTGGCAAAGCCATATTAACACCTGCTCTGCCAAGTTTGAGGATCTTAACTGAACTGAAGCTATCAGGTCAGCAGATGAACGATGATGAAGCAGTAAGCCTAGCCGCTGCAATCACATGTCTTTCTTTTCTATACACCCTTGATCTATCCCATAACCTCTTAGGTCCTGATGGAGCAGCTGCTATTGGTACGATACTCCCTAATTTAACCTTACTGGGATCTTTAGATGTTTCTCACAATTGTTTTGGTCCTGCTGGTGCTATAAAATTTGCAGCTCAATTGGGCTCTATAAGTCTAAGCAGACTTTCTGTTGAGGACACTGGGAATAAACAAACCAGCCAGGTGAAAGAAAATTTACCAAACAAGGATAGTAAAGCCATTGGAAAAGTTGATGAGGCAGCTGGAATTTTTAAACTATAAACATTTCAAAATTGTTCGTCTATCGCATAATAATATCGGTGATGACGGAGCAGTAGCCATTTGTGTTGAATTACGCCATTTGAGTTCGTTAGTATTGCTAGATCTATCGCACAATAACATCGGTCCCACTGGTGCTCAAATATTCGCTACTGGATTGAGGCATTGCCCTCATTTGTGCTTCATGGATTTATCAAATAACAGAATCTGCTCTGATGGTGCTAATGCATTCGGTCCTGAACTCCAATGTTTGCCTGAACTGCAGCTGTTATACCTGTCCAACAACAACATCAAACATCTAGATGACAGGATGAAGATGGGACTTTGCTACCTTGCTTCTTTAAAATGGCTGCACCTGCCAATTAATTGCATAGACCTGGAGAGTGCCCTGCGCGTGCTACAAGCTCTGAAGGAAAGAGGCGTAGTATGGACAGACTTATGTTTAGATGATTTCAATTATGACACCCATGGCGTCATTGCCATACAATTACTGTGTCTCCAGAAGATGAGTCAGCCATTGCTGATTTGGTGGCTACAGTGAAAAAAGATTCCAAGGAAATAATACTCGATTTAAATTTTTGTATAATCAAAATAAATGTCAAAGAACAATCTTTATGAACTCGACCGTTTGTACCGTTAGAACTTGTCATAACGGAAAAAAAGTTTTTTCTGAACATTTTTATTAATGAATAGTTCTATTTCTTAATCACATAGTTTCCGTATCATTCATAATTTTTCAAGATTTTTTAAAATTGATTCTTAATAATAATTATTTTAAGTAAAAGAAATAAATTTAAAAACAGAGCTGTAGTGAACCGTGTGTTCGGGACCAGATGCACCGAACAACCGCCAGTAAAGTGCATGGATTACTATGAACCTTGTTTGCTGTGTGTGTGTGTGCATTTCTGTGTGTGAGTGTGCATGCTCATGCTCCCCCTTGTGTCATTCCACTCATTAACACTTCTATTCACTCTTTTTTGTTAGTTTGCTGTTAAAAATATATCTCTAACTGTAACTTATATAGCTATTCTAGCTACAACTCGCAATGTGCCTGTGCATGCTAGTTCTCCACAGGCTGGTCCTTCTGATTCTCCTGCTAACCCCGAGCTCAGGGATTTACAACCCCTGATCACCGTGTTCTCACAGACTTACATTATATCAATCTTATAATATTCATTCATGCTAGTAATAGCTGCACTAGCCAGCCTCGTTCTCTCTCTTTTTTGTAGAGCCCCAGCCGAGAATTTATTTCTTATCTATAGAGTTCTAATATTCATTCTAGAGTTGTGATTACAATATAATTATATGCTGATTCAGCATTTAACGAGAAGAAACTTTGATCTATCATGCACGTCAATTCACGGGCTGATTGTGGCAGGTACATTTTAATCTAGCACGTACTTAACTTTTACTATAGGTTAAATTACACTATAGCTTAAATTGCACTAGCTCTATGAAGCTCTTAAGAGAGAAGACATAGTTATATAGCCAATGCTGAAGAAGTCAATGACCCTTCAGTTTTAATAGACAGTTTGACCCTAAAAAATCACAACTCTTTTGGTAATACTAGCTAATGAGTGCTCCCTCAACTACTGGAGCTAAACTTGTATATAAATTATTTGGTTGACCAAGGTACAAGGTTATTATAAGATTTATATATTTGCCGGGGAACAAGAATATATGGTGCAGAGCAGCAAATGGCTTCATCTGCATATGTCAGAAGTATTGTAGAATTAGTAGAGGACGTGACCAGATTCCCAAGTGATTAGCATTTTAGAATTTATTGGACAACTGATGAATTAATGTGGTCTTTGAGATATATTTGAGTCTATATATAATATGCTGCAATTGTTTAAATGCTGTATGACAAGGTTATTGCATGTGCTAGTTAATGCAACTTATAGTGTTCTGATGCTAAACTGTGGTTCTAATATTCCTTTGCCATGTCTAAGTGTGTTACAGTAATGATATTAAAATCATCCAGCAAGAATTGTGACTTACTGAAGCTGACATCCTCAGTGAGAGACTCTGGTTGGATAGATAGGCTCATTCACAGTCCCAGGATATGTCAATAAATGGCTGTCCAGAATGGACTGGAAGTTACATCTGCAGATAATCCTGTAATCTAGGATATGCTTTCCTACACATGACAGCTGCTAGGGGCCATACAACTCCTACACAGAGACTGCCACAAACTAGATGTTGAAATTCAAGCTCAGGGGGTTGAGAAGTTGGATGGGATTTGCACAAGTAACTGGCTCTGAGATGGTCTTTCCCTTTACCTTGTCATCAATAGGCTCTGATGAGAAGTTTGAAAACTAGTGGAGGATATCACAGCATTAGGGCAAGGGATGACAGAACAAACACACCTACTACTATTGTTGTAAGTGCAGTAATTATGCGATGTAGGAACTTACTGGGGTGAGGCTATTAAAAACACTACATTACATACGCAATATCAAAACCACTCCAGTTTGGACCCAAACTTGCCTGCAATAGGACTGACGAAAACAATTGTTTATTTGTCATTTGTTTTGTTTTGTTTGTTTTTAACTAATATCTGGTAAAGGTTGTCAATGTTGTTTAATCATTCATAACAGTATTCGGTGATGTAAATAAACAAATATTTCTAGTAGAAAATTGTACATTATTTATCAAGAATTAGAAAATGAGTAATTTATGCTGCTGCAGTCCCTGCCAATAATTTACTTAAGATTGTGTCAAGTATCACAATTTAAGAAAAAATACTTAAAAGAAAATTAATTGATCATGTACTCTAGCATGCAAGTAATTTATGTTATAATTTTGTAAATCTCATGTAGCTCTGTACTTACCCACGGTAGTGTGTACTTATCAAATTATCCCAATTGGCTGTATATAGCCTGGGGTAAATACTTTGCTAAGATAAAAGCAGTTCTGACTCTTTAATTCTCCTATAATATGTTAGCTCTTGCAACACATAAATTCCATTGACAAAAGAATGCTAGCAATAAGCTTTTACAAACACTCCATTAGGTTAAGCAGTCAAATTTTGTCTGAAGCCCTAACATTGAATTGTTCATTATGTTGTATTTAAAAAAATTCTAGCTACAATTCTAGAACTGAAGAATTGAATGGGTGACCTAAAACAAACTAAAGTTGAGATACTTGTACTATGTCGCATCTTACAAAGAGAGCTAGCCTTTTGAAACCGTATTAAAATTATGTTTGCAAGTAACAGTATTTTTTCCTAATTGTGGCAATATTTCTTCGTAACTTTACAGCTCTTGCCTTCAAACTACTACAGCAGCAATATACCCAACCGCATGATTTCCTGTGACACCCATCTGCCAGTACCTGCTATGCTTTGCTAGGTGATTGGTAGAGCAAACTAAAGTTCAAGCATTTAGGTCTGCTTCAGAGCTAACCTAGCTTTTCAACCCAAATTGATCTACAAAATTCACCATTAGCATGTCTTTCACTTCTTTACCCCTCAGAGTCTTGCTTGCCAATAACTAGCCCAAACAACACACAGTGTGTTGAGGTGAAAAAAGAAGGAGATTTGTAAGTCATATGATTAAAATTTAATGAAGACATTAAAGATACACTAGAACCAAAACAATATGTAGCTAATGTGATACACAAAAAAGAAAAAGGAAATGACACAGAACAGTCTAATGAGAGTGTATTGTTTCTTGTTCCTTCTAAAGAGTGCAAATAAAACAAACAGACAAAAACAACAAAACAACCAAAAAAATATCATCTATATTATTCGAAAGATAAAGATTCTGAAGGTTTGTGAATTGATTTAACCCTGTAAACAAAGTCATAGCTTCAGTACTATTGATATCATTGTATGACAGATTTATGGACTTTTTAATCACAAATTTAAAAAGCTCAAGTTTTGCTGAGTCACCACGAGGTCCACAGTTGTTATGCGATAGATCTATTTTGTCCAGTTTGTTTACACAGTGAAGTATTTTGCCAGTAGCAAGATTGACTATTCCTGTAGGACCAATGTTATTGTATGACAGATCTATATCAATCAAATTTGTCATATGAGGAAGTACACTAAAAATTACAGCTGCACCATCTGCTCCAATTTCATTGTGGCGAAGATCTAAAGATTCTAGCAGAAATAAATTCTCAACTCTTGTAGCTAAAATCATTGCTCCACTATCGTCTATCTTCTGTTGTGATAGGTCAAGCTCAATCAAGAAACTGAGGCAAGACAATGACATCATTATCAAGTCTGTATCATTTGAATCCACACTGCTTTCAGATATTGAAAGTGTACTGAGAGCCAAACAATTCTGTAGAGCATTAGTTAAAGATGAGACATTGTAAGAACTAACTTCACACTGTGATATTTCTAGGCTGTTCAAGTGAACACGAGACAATTTATTGGATTGCAGAATTGCTATCATTTCAGCGATACCTTTCTTACACAGTTTTTTAAAGGTCAAAACTAACATAAATCCTTCATGAGGTTTTAACTCAGATAGTATTATATACATGCCCTCAGAACATGAACTAAAGGATAGCCTCAAGATACGAATTTCAACATTGAAAGATTTTGAAATGTATCGAGCTCCTTCATCAGAAATATGTTTTAAGCTTAGATTGACTTCTTTGAGCTGTGTACAGAGCTCAAGTATGCGACCCAAAGTCATCAACTCTTTGTCTTCACCAAGTTCTTCATAAAATTCCAATTTCGTTAGGCAACTGAAATGCTTTTCATGGATGTTTTGCAGCAATGTAATAGTATCACTTTTAGGCATGTCTATTTCTGTCACTACTTCAGATGTGTTTGATGTCACATAGTCGACACAAACAATGTCAAATGATGTAATTTTTGAAGGAAAGTCTAATTTTTTATGCATTGATCTGATTATTTTGTCACATACCATTGTCTGCTGAGATTCGAAAGCACATGAAAGATATGTAGATAAATCATTTTCAATATTGTCATATATGTCAGAAAAAAGATCTTCGTTATCCACAGTGTTTAATAAGCCACAGAGAAAAATCCAGATAGCTGAAGACAAGTCCTTGTTGTTTTGTACTGCTGCCAACTGCTCCTCTTTTGATAATCTGGAAATGTAGTAAGCAGTTAGGAATTCCTGGAATGTGAGATGAAGGAATGTGTATTCATTGTATTCTCCAAGAGACTTGAATGTGTGATGAACAGTCAACAGTCCAAGACACCACTCGTCTCCACTGCTACTAGAATAAGATGGAATACCTTTTAACTCATTACTGGTGATAACTTGGACATGTTTAACAGACATGGTAAAGGCAAGCTTACACAAAGTTTCAAAGTTGATCTTAAAATCTCCTGTAAGTTCTGATAGTGAGCTAAGAGATTAGTCTCACTGCTGTATCGTCTAAGGTGACGCAATATCATTGATTGTGTAAATTTTTCATACAATTTAGTCTGAGTTTGTGGGATGTCACCTTTTTGAACTTTATAGAGATAGCAAATCATAGCCACATGCACTGGTAAGTGACATATGCTACGAACATTTGAATGATCGCACAAGTACTTCTCAAGGTCAGATGAGTAGCTACTGCTAGTTTCCATTTCAGAAGAGCAGTCAGTAAAAGGAAAGCTTTTAACATACTCTATTATTTGGTCTTCAAGAAAACCAAATGTTTGTATCCTTGTGATATTTTTTAAATCTTGTAACATTTTGGCAGCACTAGGTCGTGTTGACACTACCACCATTGCTTTAGGGAGACATTTTTTCTGAAGTAGATCATAAATTAGAGAATGTTTGTCACATGATTTGTACTCATCTAATCCATCAAGTACAATGCAAGCTCCCTTTCCGTTATTACCCTCATCATGTGACACTTGTATAAATTCTTATAAATACTCAAAAATAGGCTGTGAATCTTTGCCTGTTTCTTTCAAAGATCTGAGAGTTATAAGAAAGACCAGTTCAGAATCCTTCAATACAGTTCCCTTACTCCAATCAATGACAAGCTTATGCACGAGTGTAGTTTTACCGCTACCAGGACATCCCTCAATTACAATTACACTCCCACTTTGATAATTTTCAAACAAATCCTCATACCTCACTTGTTTCTCTGTACCTCCAAATTTCTTTTTCTCAAAGTTACTACTCTTCTGTCTAGTTTTCCCCTCATATTTGGATATCATTCCCTCTTCTGAAGCATCTATTCCTTTTGAATCAACTTGCTGTTGCTTTAAAAATAGATTAATGAATGTTTTTGTACATTTCGGAGGCCACGTATCTTTTGGGACTTCATTTTGCTCAGAATACAGATCTAACAATCGTTTCTTCTCTTTAGTGTAAAACATTTCTAAATTGATTTTATTACTAATCATCTGTTTGTCTTGAAGACTCACACAACATGTGTAGTCTCCTTCTGTTCCCTGTCTAGCACATAACACACAGACTCTCTGGGATTAGCTATGACATACAGGAGTATTGACTTATACCGTCTTCTACTTCAGTGTCGATACTTTGCTCTGTGAGATCAAGTATAGGATTTGAATAACCATCACATCTGGAGTTCATTTTTTTTACTTTTTATAAACTTTTCTTCCAAGTCTATAGAAAATTGATATTCTGCTACTATATCTCCTCTCAATGCTTCCTTTAATTTAGACAAGGTAGTTGAAGGAGGTGTGTGTCTGTCTTCTGATATCCAACAGGTAAGAATATAGCTAAGTTTCATTGCAAAGTTTGTTTCTGTACACTGTTTGATTTTAGTCTCAGGCAGATTTAGAGCAAGTCCTACTTTATCATATTTATGTAGAACTGGAGTCATCAAATTCACCAGCAAACTGACATCATTAAGACTAAGAATAATATCTCCCTCACTTGTGTGGCATTCAGACTGACTCTCTGCTGGAGCTGCTGACAGTTTCTTAAGTCTGTCACATATCTCTCTCTCCCCTATTTTGTTTAGAAAGTTAAGGAACTTTCTCCAAACAGTTTTATTTTCCCTGATGCTCTCGCTCACTAACCTCAGGAGATACCTGGCCAGCAGCTCAGGGTCCAGCCTTGAGTGATCCAAGGAGTAGAAGAGAGTCTTCTTATCAGAATTGATAATGTTTTTTCTCAACATCTTCTGGAAGAGCTCCACCATGTTATCATGGCTTGATAAAGCTGACACCAATTCTTCATTGTCATTTATTAGGCCTACTAACTGAACTGTTGTTTCCTCCATTATCTTGGAGTAATAATGGATTCCAACCTGGTGTAACTTTATAAATACATTGTGGTGATGCTTTGGCTAAAAATAGACATTTCCTTGTTTGGGAAAACATCAATACTGGCTAAAATGAGCTACTTACTAGAATTGCTTATTGCATAATAAATTAAGAAAATATATAATATCTTACTTGTGAAGTATGAACTCAAGTTAGCAGAGCCAAGTATAATTAGAAGATATCATGGATGGGTTACAAGCACAGGTCATGATTGGACCATAGGTTTTATCCTGAGAATAATCCCCTGCACTGCTCCTTAGAGACTTAGCCACACATTCAGGAGTAAAACTATCTCATATTTGGCATACCACTACTAATGACCTGCCACAACTCTTATCTCATGTTACCCACATTTATTACACGTAGCTACTTGTGAGAGTCTCTCCCAGTGAGTTGTATAAAAATGTCTTATTACTCATCCTGCAAAGTGATTGTGATTGAACACTAATCAATACATCGGTTACTAACAGCCATTCCTATAAACTAATGTTCTCCACACGTCATATGTGCTTATATTAGTATTTTTTATCCACACACACAGCGCTATCTACAATAACTACGACAAGACACTCTTACAGGACTAAGACATGGGTTTATAAAGCTGTCATATAACTCATGTAAACATAGGAAATCACTGCTTCTCGCTCCTGCAGCAAAGCTTAGTCCAAAGCCTAGTGGTTCAATTTTTCAGGTATGAATGAACACATTTAATTAGATGCATATTCCTCCTACTCATTACACCAAGCATTAAATTCATCATTTCAAGTCGAGTGCACTATCCTAGTATACGGCCAAAACTTTTGAAATGAGAGTCTTCATCAAAACATTCGTGTAGATTCAGTTTGCGTAGGTTATTGAAAGGTTCTGTTGAGTTTGATGTCACAACTTATACAAGCAAGGTCAAATGTAGATATATTGTATGGAAAAATTAAGTTTCATAGCATGTTCGCTGTCTAATACTTGGAACTGTATGAATGCACTTTACACCTGTCTAATAGCAGAGCTACTTGCTACTATCTTTTACAGTAGAGGTGAGCATGAAAATGGTGGTAATTAAGTATGTACCTCTCAACATGAACAGGATAAGCATCAGTAAATCCTTTATTAACAGTGGCAAAGCTTTTCTATGAATAAATAATATAAAATACTATGGAAGAAATGCAGTGATTTAACACAAACTCAAATCCTGTAACTCTAAATAGTTAACTATATAGAAAAAATATCAGATTATTTCTCACTTCTAGGGAATGTTTTCTGTTATTTTGCTATTGGTCATGTTTAGGATATTATCACTGACGACATGAGAGTAGCAGTGTAGCTGCTGAAGTGTTGATTTAACAATTTATGCTAGCAAAGGAAAGGTTGAAAGAATGACAAAATTTTTATACAGTGATCTCCATTTTAATATACAGTGAAACCTCTCTACAAAAGAATTCTGAAAGGTAACATGACTCTTAACAACAGCGAACATGAATGGAACAATAGAAAATGATCCCTGAAAGAAACCAAATTCTCTACAAGGCTAAATCGACTCATCAATTAAAACAAGGCAAGTCAGTGCCATGCCTATATTTTATCCAGAAGACAAATCTTCCATAAATAATGGATCTACAATGTTTCCTTTAAATTTAAGTTTTGCAAGAGTATGAAAGCTTGTTATTGCTTTAGTAATAGCAAAGGCATCATTTGTACGAATATCACATTTTTTTATGCGAAGAGAGCTCAACTGGACATGAGAGATTGAGTTCAGTCCTGCTATGACTTCGTTAATACCACTTTGGCTAAACTTTACTATGATTAGATTTAACTGTAATTGGGAATGATGTATTAACCCAGAGAGCAAGATGGACATACCTCCAGAAGATGAAGAACACCTGATTTGTAAGTAACTAAGATTGATCAGTTTGAATGCGTCACAAATGTATTGAGCATTTTTATTATTAAGTTTAGTAAGATGTAGATTCATTCTTTTAAGTCGAGTGCACTGTCCTAGTATATGACCAAAACTCTTGAAATCAGTGTCTTCATCAAAACATTCGTGTAGTAGTAGGTCCTGCAGGTTAGGAAAATGGTGATCATGAATATTTTGTAGCAAAGTTAAATTATCACTTGAGGGCATAACTAATCCGATATTTTTTCTGATGAGTTTGATGTCACATAATTTACACAAGCTATGTCAAATGCAGACAGAGGATCAACGATAAAATCAAATTTTCCATTCAGTTGCTTCAATGCATTCAATACATTGATACAATTAAGCTTAAGTTCCCCATTATGTAGTTTCAATACTTGATCACATATTACTTGCTGTTGAGATTCAAATGCACAATATAGACATGAGATGAAGTCATACTTAAAATATTCATGAATTTCCAGAAATAGTAAAATATTATCCTGAAAGTTGACTAAACCACAAAGAAAAATCCAAACTTGATTAGAAAACTTAGTATTTGTCATTATCGCTGCCAACTGCTCCTCTTTTGATAATCTGGAAATGTAGTAAGCAGTTAGGAATTCCTGAAATGTGAGATGAAGGAATGTGTATTCATTGTATTCTCCATGAGACTTGAATGTGTGATGAACAGTCAACAGTCCAAGACTCCACTCGTCTCCACTGCTACTAGAATAAGATGGCAGATCATTTAACTCGCTTCTGGTAATCACTTGGACATGTTTAACGGACATGGTAAAGGCAAGCTTACACAAAGTATCAAAATTGATCTTAAAATCTCCAGTAAGTTGTGATAGTGAGCTAAGATTAGTATCACTGCTGTATCTTCTAAGATGACGCAATATCATGGACAAGGTGAACTCTTGATATATCTTAGTCTGAGTGTTTGGAATTTTGTCTCTTTGGTGTTTGTAGAGATAGCATATCATGGCAGTATGTACTGGTAAGTAACACATGTGGAATACATTGGGATGATCGTTGAGGTACTTCTCAAGGCCAGAGGAGTATAAGCTGCTATCAGAGTCAGAAAATGGAAAACATTTGATATACTCTATAATTTCCTCTTTATTAAAACCAAATGTTTGTACCTCTTAATAGCACTTAAAGCAGCTGGACGAGAAGACACTATTATCATTGCCCTGGGAAGGCAGACTTTGTCAAGTAGCTTATAAATAACTGAAGACTTCTCTGTGGACCTATACTCATCCAATCCATCAAGTACAACACACACTCTCTCTCCACCATCTTCACTCTTTTCTATAAAGTCTACTAAGTACTCAAAAATAGGTTGAGATCCTGAGTTTGTATGACTGAGAGATCTGAGAGTTATAAGAAAGGCTAAACTGACTTTTTTCAGTATCATTCCTTTACTCCAGTCTTTGACTAGTTTATGTACGAGTGTAGTTTTACCGCTACCAGGACGTCCTTCAATTACAATTAGACTACTGCTTTGATATTCTTTAAAAACTTCCTCATACTCTATTTTTACTTTCTTTACGGTAACTTTATCAGCATCTCCTGAAATACAGTACTGTTTGGAGTCTGTGCTTTGCTTCTCTGATTTTACTAGAACTAAATTGACAAAAGTTTTAGTACCTACTGGAGGCCACGAATCTTCTGGAATTTCTTCATGAATGCAATATAAATCTAAGAGTTGTTTCTTTTCTTTAGTGTAAATAATTTTCAAATTGATCTCATTACTAGTAATTTGTTTGTCTTGAAGACTCACACAACATGTGTACTCTACTTCTGTTCCCTGTCTAGCACAACTAATAACAAGAATGTTTTCAGTGACACCTGAATATGTAGCATCGTTAGCTAATGGCTGACCATCTTTCTGCCACTGGTAACACACAGACTCTCTGGGACTAGCTAGGACATAGAGGAGTGTCGACTTACCGTCTTCTACTTCAGTGTCGATACTTTGCTCTGTGAGATCAAGCAAAGGATTTGAATCACCATCACATGTATCTAAAGATGACTGGTGTTCATCTTTTTTACTTTTTATAAACTTTTCTTCCAAGTCTATAGAAAATTGATATTCTGCTACTATATCTCCTCTCAATGCTTCCTTTAATTTAGACAAGGTAGTTTGGGTTGTTCCCCCAAACAGTTTTATTTTCCCTGATTCTCTCACTCACTAACCTCAGGAGATACCTGACCAGCAGCTCAGGGTCCAGTCTTGAGTGATCCAAGGAGTAGAAGAGTGTCTTCTTATCAGAATTGATAATGTTTTTTCTCAACATCTTCTGGAAGAGCTCCACCATATTATCATGGCTTGATAAAGCTGACACCAATTCTTCATTGTCATTTAATAGGCTTACTAGCTGAGCTACAGATGCATCTCCCATTTTCAGTAACATTATGAAGCCTGCCTGGTGAAACAGTGTTTTTTAAATATATTGTGATAGTGCTTTGGCTAAAAATAGACATTGCTTTTTTAGGAAAAAAAATTGAATTTATATTGGTAGATAGTCAAAGCATGTTATTTGTTTAGTGCAAGAAATCTGATTAAAATATATATAATATGTTAAAAGTATTCACTTTTCCTCTGCAGTCGTACTATTACATGTTATGTTGTCATCATAATTAATTTTAGGAAGTATTAGCTAGTTACTAGCAGTTCAAGTCTGTCTATGTTTGCGTGTGTCTGTGTAAATACATGTATTTAGAGCGGTATTAAATGTTTTCATAATCTTTGAACAAAGCCAGTAGACATGGAAGGTAACTACAGACGGTGTACAATCCTCCTTTTTCATTTTTTAAAATTTGCTTTCCAAAATGTTGTTAACTTAACTAAGTTATGTCAGTGTTTTGATATTACATTCATAATTGTTTCAGTTTAATTAGACAAGAAAACATTGAAACTAATTATACCTTAATTAAACTCGTGACTTAATATGTGGCACAGACAAACCAAATGCTGTGTAGTTTCATTTAATTGAAATAAGTTAAAAAAATTATAAATTTGTGAAAATGTTAATAATTTTTAGCTATAGTGTGATATTCAATACCATAATAAGCATGAGTAACACAAAAAATGCAAAAAAAAAAAAAAAAAAAAAAGTTCATTAAGTTTGAGGGAAATATTTACCTTTCTAAATAAAAATATGTTTACTGAACACGAGAAAGGACTGACTGGACATGAGGGAGGGCTGACTGGACATGAGGGAGGACTGACTTGACATGAGAGAGGACTGACTGGACATGAGGGAGGACTGACTGGACATAAGGGAGGACTGACTGGACATGAGGGAGGACTGACTGAGGGAGGACTGACTTGAGAGGACTGACTGGACATGAGGGAGGACTGACTGGACATGAGGGAGGACTGACTGGACATGAGGGAGGACTGACTGGACATGAGGGAGGACTGACTGGACATGAGGGAGGACTGACTGGACATGAGGGAGGACTGACTGGACATGAGGGAGGACTGACTGGACATGAGGGAGGACTGGACTGGACACTGAAAGGACTGACATGAGGAGGACTGACTGGACATTAGTAGACTGACTGGACATTAACACATGAGGGAGGACTGACTGGACATGAGGGAGTCTGACTGGAGGGACGGGAGGAACTGACTGGACATGAGGAGGACTGACTGGACATAGGGAGGACTGACTTACTGGACATGAGGAGGACTGACTGGACATGAGGGGGGAGGACTGACTGGACATGAGGGAGGACTGACTGTACATGAGGGAGGACTGACTGGACATGAGGGAGGTCTGACTGGACATGAGGGAGGACTGACTGGACATGAGGGAGGACTGACTGGACATGAGGGAGGACTGACTGGACATGAGGGAGGACTGACTGGACATGAGGGAGGACTGACTGGACATGAGGGAGGACTGACTGGACATGGTGGAAGACTGACTGGACATGAGGGAGGACTGACTGGACATGAGAGAGGACTGACTGGACATGAGGGAGGACTGACTGGACATGAGGGAGGACTGACTGGACATACATGAAGGAGGACTAACTGGACATGAGGGAGGACTGACTGGACCATGGTGGAGACTTACTGGACATGAGGGAGACTGACTGACATGAGGGAGGACTGACTGGACATGAGGGAGGACTGACTGGACATGAGGGAGGACTGACTGGACATGAGGGAGGACTGACTGGACATGAGGGAGGACTGACTGTACATGAGGGAGGACTGACTGGACACGAGGGAGGACTGACTGTACATGAGGGAGGACTGACTGGACATGAGGGAGGACTGACTGGACATGAGGGAGGACTGACTAATACACTTGTTTGTCAGTAATGATGGTGGCATATGGTTTCATGAATAATTCATGAGATCAGTTTGGTTTGTAAAGCATTTCCACAAACTGAATGGGAAAAGTGTTGTCACATTCAGTAGAAGGCAACTATGGAGATGAATTGATGCATGCTGTTTAGTATAAATGCATGTGAAATCAACAAAAAAAGCCAATGGTTTCAGTAGTAGGAAAAGGAAACTGATGTAATTGTCAGGGGTTGCTCACACTGTTAAAAATATGGTGCATGGGAATCCCATTTTGAGGTGTCCAGGTAACACTGGCTGTATGACTTCTCATGGAGTGTTTCCATTTCACCTAGAGGAAGTGTTCAGTTACACCCCTGTATACCCTTCATTTACCAAATGGAGTGTTGTGATACGCCCATGTTCAAGGACCAAGTGTTCTACTACACCCCTATCAGAGCTCATAATACACCAAATATGGTGTTATTGATACTCTACTAATGGGGTGTTGTGATACTACTACAACACTCCAAATGGTGTTCTACAATACTCACTTTATAGATTCCAGTAATCAGCAAATGCAATAAATATTAGTCTGTGATGTGACATTGTATCTGTGTGATAGGTGAAGAATTAACTGTTCATGAATGAATGAAGATGCTCAGGAATTCTTCATACAGCCAGGATGATTAGAACTGTTTATCACTCATGTCAGCAGTGATCTACAAACAGCAACAATAAACAAAAAACAACAACAAAACACAATGGTAATTGACTTTGGACCAGTGTTGGGTCAAGCCCTGTAACCATGAACTTCTCCAAGCTCAGGCCTTTATAGATTTTTAGAGCTTAAGCTCAAGCCCAAGCCCATCAATTTCAAATTGGACTAAGTCCAAGCTCAAGTCTTTATTTTAAGGCTTAAGTCCAAACTCAAGCTCTATTCAGAAGTTGAAATTCTTTATTATTTATTTTATTCGTGAAAGAACATGAAATTACATAATTCAATAAACAAAAAAGAAATGACTTTATTAATCATTTTATTGTGAAAGAACATTGAAAATTACATAATTCAATAAACAAAAAGGAAATGACTTTATTAATCTTTTTTTGTGAAAGAACATTGAAAATTACATAATTCAATAAACAAAAAGGAAATGACTTTATTAATAAAAGTTACTAATATTGGTTGTGGCTAATAGCCTATTAGGTAAAATGGGAATGTGTTATAGTCTACTAATATTGATTCTTTGCTTCCATTCAGCAAACAACTATCAATCAATTGAGCTTAAGCTCAAGCCCAATATTTGGTGATAGAGCTTCTTAAGTCCAAGCTCGAGCTCTTGACCATTTTTATGAAATGGGCTTCAAACCTCTTCAAGCCCTTGACAAACCTGGTCAAAAGGTTTAAGCTCAACTGGGCTTGACCCAACACTGCTTCGGACATTCCACACCTTTTCCCAAATCTCAGCATGTCATACTATTTTCACAAGTAAATTTAAATAAAATTCCAATAAAAAATTTATTGCACTTATATAAAAATGACGACAACAACAATAGTAATGTTTAGAAGACAGTAAGGACCCAACTTTGTTTATTATAACTACATGGACATAATAGCATTTGACACTCAGGTCATGTCCATTCCCACACTTTCTCTTGAAGTCTTTATGAAGTTCATTCACACTCTCATTTAACCTAATAGGATCATATCAATATTATATGATTGGAAACATTCTACTAAGTGTCTTTTGTATTGATACCCATTTGTGTACAAGCTGACTGTTCAGTTCCCTACCAGTCTTACTGCACACTTCATGTAATAGCTAAGAATACACTAAAATATTTCTCTCTCCTCCCCACCATACACTCACACACAAAGTGTTTGCATTCTCTCCAATAATATAAGGAACTTTTAACCAATATAAAGTGCCCATGATACAGACCTTTATGAAGTGCCTGTGACCCTTTACCTATATGAAATGTCCATGATGCAGATCTTTCCAAAGGTCTTGCAGGATCAGGAATTGTTTACCTAAGTGCCTATAATATAAACCTTTATAAAAACGTCTTAGTCTATAAAGTGTATATAACCCAAACTTTACCAAGTGGAATCAGAAAACTTTAATAAGTAAAGGTTTACTGAAGTCATTTTATGGGATATTCAGTGGGATCAGAAACAGAACTGTATACTTATCCATCAAGTGCTATATGATAGTATAGACTGCCAATTACTGCCTACACGGTCTATCAAGCTGCTTATTTCATTCAATCCATCAAACTAGCTTACAACAAATTACTGCTGTTAATCTAGCTCCACAATTATAGAGTTTATGCTAAATTGGATAGCCGTAAAAGTTGCTAGAATTTTTGCCCCCCACATCATTCTAATTTAATACAGAGAATAACATTTATTAATAATATGGCATTTTTAAATAGTAATGTTTAGGAAAATAAGAAAGCACTCCCTATGAATCTTCTAGAACACATCTGCTCGGTAAAGAGTGTCTTGTCACAACAACGTAAATCAGATATAATTATAAAGGGTTCCTCATCCAAACAGGTACTTGAACCTGGTCAACCGAATAGATGGTAATGGGTGTGTTGTCACAATAAGATAACACAAGTACTTGGTAAAGGGTTCCCGATCCTACATCAACCAATTTCATGGTAAAGGGTACCTTGTCACCACATTGTAAATTTAATATTTGGTAAAGAATTCCTAATCTAATAGAGCCTTGGAAAAGATTGAGGTTGTGTCACAAGCATTTGGTCAACCGTAAAGTATGTCAAATACGGTAACCCAGTCTAGAACTTGGTAAAGGGTTCCTAATTCCAATAACAGGCCCATTCACCAGGACTCACATTTAGTCAGCAATAACATGTTAGGTATCTGACAAGCATAAAGTATTTAAACAGTTATTGTTGGAGTGAGAGAGTTGACAGTCCTGTGATAGGCACTATTAAAGGTGTATCGTAGTTACTAGGCTAATCCCACATATAACACAAGGAGTCTTGTCATAATGGTATTTGGTAAAGGTCACCAATCCTAAAAGAGGCGACATTTCAATATATTGATATAGGGTGTCTTGTCAATAGACATGTTATAAATCTGATACTAAATGAGCTTTCAATTTTTTGTGCCACATGATGCACAGTTTTCCAAACAATGGTCACTAATGTATATTAGCCTCTCCACTCTAACATTTAAAGTGATCATCACGCTAACTTTGTGCATTCTCTTACAAATTTAAATATCAGCTACAAAATCCAAGCACAAAGTGTGTGGGGATACTCTACTAACTAGAAAAACGGAATCTCACCGTTAATATAGAAGTGCAGCATGTATATGCTGTTACTATAATCATTTGGGGGCTCTCCCAAAGCTATTCCAGTGTCAGCTGTCCAGTGGAGGTGTACTGTAGAGGAGTAAAGCCAGACCTATTCGGTTTCTATATTCATAAGTTCCAGTGTCTTCATAGCTCCATCAATGCTGCAGATAGCATGGTGGAACTACCACCAGCCTGAAAATAGAGATGGGGAAAAAAGTTAAATGAAAGTAACCTCAAGATGTGTTAGACTCCTGATTCTAAATATAATCCAAACATGAGCTTGCTTGCATAAGGTCATCAAACACTCCACTCACTCAGAGTAAATATGAATGTGTGCCAAAATGTGACCGAGTACTTTTGTCTCAGTACTCGCATTGCCCCATGTTATGTCATGCAATACAATCTGTGTCTGCAGCTCTATCTCTGTTTGTCAGCAGTGAATCTATAAAATACCCAATATTTAACCTTGACTAAGGTTAGGGTTTTATAGAGAAGGGAGGGAAACCTGGGATTTCCCACCCCAAGCGAAAGTTCCTCCCCATCCCGAAACAATTTGCTTAAATCAGCTACATTATAATAACTAAAAAGTGACCATTGAAGTAACATGGGCAGCCTCGAAACAGTGAGGACTTTCAGTTGTCAGTTGCCTGATCACTATATGCAAGTTCCAGATAAAATTTGCATTCACAATTTAGACAAAGTAGCTAGCTACTGCCTACCACTACATAATGACTGCCAAGCTATCTTAAAGATTAGAACCAACATCCCAGCAGATTTATTTAGCATATTTTTTGGGGACTGCATCTATGATGCTGAGGTTTCTCTTTACTACTGCTACAGGGCTGGATCCAGTGGGGGGGGGGGGGGGGGGGTTCAGGGGGTTTGAACCCCCCTTTCTAAATGTAATATTTAATTATCAGCCTGTACAGCCAAACTTGCCACAAGCCAGGCCCTGCTCTAACATTGCTCATGTCTACGACAATATAGATCGCATTTCCTTCTAATGATAAATCACATGTTCACTGAAGTGCTCATACAATTTATTGCTCACTCTGTAATTCATTTCATGTTCGTAACTTACCAAAAAATTAGTTGCTACCAGAAACTCTGTCAGTTTTGCCCTCTAATTCTACACCAGGTCTCTGCTTCTCCCTGCAGGCAGTGACAGGTCTCTCGCTCAGCTTGATACTCTGCTACTTGTAGCTATAAGCTGTAGTCCACTTAACTGGAGAACGTCATCACTAGTCTTTTCTCTCTCACTGGCATAATGTCTGGTCGGAGAGGGAAAAAAAGGAGTGCAGAAGGGTGTATGAATCTTGCAGAAATGTTGACCACCAGGTACAGCTATAGCTATAGTATAAGAATAATAAAATTTATTTTTTATTTTCTTCCTTAGATCTGGAAAAAGGTCCCGTTCTGATGCTCCTATTAGTCTATCACCATCAGATGCTTTGTGCCATGAATCTACAAGTAATGATGCTAGTGTAGGTGAGACAATGCATTCATTACAACCAAGTTGTTCTGAACCGGCACCCACAGCTGGTTATGTTAATACAATGGGGCAGATAGACCTCGGGGTCCTTATACATGCTGCACATGGCTCCATTGACCGGCTGAGGCATTTATCTCAAGAAATGACAGATGCACAAAAGATTCAATTTCTTACTAATCATTTCAGACCCTCACCAAATGATGTTCTACACTCTCATCCTGTTACTAAGCAAGGAAGGTGTTGGAATGCCACCTTTCAGCTTCGATGGCTCGAACAATTTCCATGGCTGTCATATAATAACAAACTTGAAGGTGGTCTCTGCCGTTACTGCGTTCTTTTTCCACAACAACCAGATCGTGGTGGTAGCCAAGGAGCCAATCCAGGTGTTTTAGTTTGTTCTTCTTATCTAAGGCCATATACAAAGGCACTAGGAAAGAATGGCATTCTTACTTCTCATGACAAAAGTTCAATGCATTGTCGTGCAGCAGAAAAGGCTGACCTTTTTGCTCAAAATTTCAGAAATCCTGACGATAGAATTGATAATCAGCTTCTGATACAGCAAAATAAACAAGAACAAATAAACAAGGATATTTTGCATCTCATTGTGATTGCTGTAGAGTTCTTAGCTTAGCAAGGCTTACCATTCGGAGGTAATAATGATGATAAAGTGGATTTTTCTGATGAAAGCATAAATAGAGGCAATTTTGTAGCTCTTCTTCAATTGATGGGGAAATTTAGTAGTACACTTCACAATCACCTGCTATTTGCTAAGCGTAATGCCCTTTACACAAGCAAAACTATACAAAATGACATAATTAATGTCTATGCTTGTAAAATAAGGGAGAGCCTAACAAAAAATGTAAGGGAAAAGAATTTACCTTTTACTGTTATTGCAGATGAGGTGAGTGATCCTCATGCTAACCAAAAAATCATTTCGGTATGTTTGAGATTTGTAGATTTAACTTCTCCAAAAAAAACACATATTAAAGAATGTCTCATTAATTTTGTGAATTTGGAGAGAGCGAATGCTTCCGCCCTTTGTGCTAAGGTATTGGATTCTCTTTCTCTTCCCTCAGTCTCTTTAGATCCAGCAAAGATTTGTGGTCAGGCTTACGATAGAGCTGCTGTGATGTCATCAGATATAGCAGATGTACAGGCTAAACTTAAAGAAATTTCTCCATTAGCCCTTTACACACATTGCTACTCCCATTGCCTTAATTTATCTGTTGCTGCTTCAAGCAAAGTTCAGGAAGTAAGAAATCGTATTGGCCTTATGAATGAAGCACACTTGTTTCTATATCATAGCCCAAAATGGCAGAGGATGTTTGAATTGACTCTGCATGAATACCTCCCTAACTCATCATCTCACTCTAAACTTCCTGGTCTTTGCAAGACTAGGTGGGTAGAGCGACATACTTGCTATGCAATTTTTCATGAGATGTATGAGGTTTTGGTTACTTTCTTGGATGCAATACTTTCCCCACAGGATTATCCAGAGTTAGTATCTCAAGAAGGAAGTTGGAACTGGAACAATGACACAAAAACAAAGGCACAAGGGCTTAAGAATTCCCTTACTTCCTTTCAAACTATAGCTACATTCATTATTACAAAGAATGTCCTTGATGAAGTCAAAAGCATTGCATCGAAACTACAAAAATGTGAGCAAGATGTTTATGAGGCATATACTATGGTAAATAATGTTATTGAGAATATTGATACCTCTAGAAAGAATATCGATATGGTTTTCAGTTCTTGGTATGAAGAAGTACTAACTTTGGCCAATAAAGTAGGTGTTGCTGAATTTGTGCCAAGAAAAACAAGCTTGCAAAGGAATAGAAGCAATACTCCTAGTGAGTCTCCTAGTCAGCATTGCAAAAGGGCAATTGCAATCCCTTTGATTGATTCACTTCTGAGTCAAATGAAGGAGAGATGTTCTAATGACCATGGTGACTCTAAAAGATTTTTTTCCTTATACCTTCCATTATAACCCTAAGTGACAATTTGAACATAGAAAGTATTAAGGAGGCCAAACAATCTTTACTCTTTTGGGAGAGTGATCTTCCTTTCCCAAGTTCTTTACAAAATGAGCTTAGGCGGTGGCAGACCCTTTGGCAGAGTCAATTAGGGGCTGATATTCCAAATACTTTTCTCTTGGCACTTGGATCATGTGACAGTGATTCATTTCCGAACATACATCAGCTACTTTTAATATCATGTACACTACCAATTGCAAGTGCTGAAGATGAACGTTCCTTTTCTTTGTTAAGAAGAATAAAAACCTGCTTAAGATCTACCATGGCGTGATTGCCATGCATTATAGTGAAAGAATTTCAGTGGATGATGTCTGCCTAGCATTCACTCAAACTCATGCTCGAAGACTTTTTCAACGTTCACTTTTTGTTGACTAAATATCATTCCATTATACTTTCTGTTGGCTATAATCATCATTGTATTACTTGATCAGTTCTTCTTTTTTTAAATCGTCATTGTTTTTCCTAAGGTGGGTGTGGTTTGGGTTTGGTTATGGGTGCAATTTTCTTCGAACCCCCCCTTGTCAAAATTTCTGGATCCAGCCCTGTGCTAGATACTAATACCTAAACTTACTATTGACAAATTTCAATAAAAAACTGGTCATTAAAAAGTTACAGCTACCCCAAGTTAAAACTCAAACATTATACAAATAGCCCACACCATAAATTACGATCACACTAGTTCACCCACACTAAATCACTACCACTAAAATTTTTTGGTTAATTACTTCATCTCAATGACATATCTCTTGTTCTTGTGGGGCTCCGTCCTTTATCGACATCATCAGCCTCCTACAACTCACACCACCGCGCACAAAATACGCGAAAACTGGAGAATTTATACCACGCATTGACGGTCAATGATCGGTAAAGGGTCTTCACTATATACCTGAGCTGCTCTGGGGAGAAAGGGCTTGGCTGCACTCATCGATAGAAAATGCTGCACTACGAGGGTTAAAAGAAACGTTGCAAGCTTTCATGAGATATCTGAGGAAAACCGCTCACCGGGGAGCATCATTTTAGGTGAGCTTTTTTCCTTTCGCTCTATACAGGTGTGGGGGGTTGAGGTGGGGGGGGGGGGGATTTTGTACAGTCAATTTAGCCAAATGAAAATATTGAAGTCACACAGATGAAAACAGGACAAACTATTATGAATTATGCACCTCGGAAAAAGTATGGAGGGTGAACGAAGTATGGGGTGGGGGGAGGAAATCCCAGTAATGCCATAGTCTCTATAAAACCCTGCCTTTACCTACCCCTATGATGAATTAGAACATAGTTCTGATTCAAATCCCCTCCTCTCTCTTCCCCACCCAATCACGTCCACTGCTTACTTGCAGTCTTGTAGTTGTACCTGTTTTGTTATCACACTCTTCTTAATAGCACTTAAAGCAGCTGGACGAGAAGACACTAATATCATTGCCCTGGGAAGACAACTTAACTAAACATAAGAAATTGAGTTCAGTCCTGCTATGACGTCATTAATAACTTTTAGGCAAATTTTTCTATTGTTAGATCTATCTGTGATAATGATGTATTTACCCAGAGAGCAAGATGGACATACCTTCAGAAGATGAAGAGCAGTTGATACACAAGTACCTAAAATTGATCGAGTGCACTGTCCTAGTACACGACCAAAACTTTTGAAATGAGAGTCTTCACCAAAACATTCGTGTAGATTCAATTTGCGTAGGTTATTGAAAGGTTCTGTTGAGTGTGATGTCACAACTCATACAAGCAAGGTCTAATGTAGATAGATTGTATGGAAAAAATTAAGTTTCATAGCATGTTCGCTGTCTAATACTTGAAACTATGAATCTACTTTACACCTGTCTAATAGCAGAGCTACTTGCTACTATCTTTTACAGTAGAGGTGAGCATGAAAATGGTGGTAATTAAGTATGTACCTCTCAACATGAAGGAAAGTTTTTCTATGTATAAATAATATAAAATACTATGGAAGAAATGCAGTGATTTAACACAAACTCAAATCCTGTAACTCTAAATAGTTAGCTATATAGAAAAATATCAGATTATTTCTCACTTGTAGGGAATGTTTTCTGTTATTTTGCTATTGGTCATGTTTAGGATTTTATCACTAACGACATGAGAGTAACTGTGTAGCTGCTGAAGTGTTGATTTAACAATTTCTGCTAGCAAAGGAAAGGTTGAAAGAATGACAAAATTGTTATATGGTGATCTCCATTATAATATACAGTGAAACCTCTCTACAAAAAAATTCTGAAAAGCAACATGACTCTTAACAACAGGAAACATGAACGGAACAATAGAAAATGACCTCTGAAAGCAACCAATTCTCTACAAGGCTAAATTGAATCACCAATTAAAATAAGGCAAGTCAGTACTATGTCTATATTTTATCCAAAGATGAATCTTCCATTACTAGTTTAGCATCAGCAGCAC